>Ga0325402_1000412_pt1 | contig 29224 bp, 9 predicted proteins | sample PopdelMetagenome_22_FD_207212 | JGI IMG/M metagenome (GOLD analysis project Ga0325402, IMG submission 207212) | Populus deltoides microbial communities from Bellville, Georgia, United States - Xylem-PdKOR-R3 | ecosystem: Host-associated > Plants > Phyllosphere > Stem > Wood/Secondary xylem... | reverse complement strand
TATCTATCTATTCTATAATTATATCTACCAAATCAACTAGAGTGATTAATACCACTTTCTATGTCATTGGATGTCTCCGAAGCCGAGGGGACAGGCACCGATCCTTAATCGTGGGAAAAAAATTGAAATATTCTTGCTCAATAAATTTCTCCTTTCAAACCAAATCATAAGTAGAGGTTAACTTGAGATTAGATCCGCATTGCCATGTTCATCAAGGCCAGCTCGAAATATCATCTCCTTGGTCATATCAGATTTATTAGGCCCCTAACTTCTCAATGTGATTGGATTCAGAATTGCAACTGCACATAACCTTCCGACCAAAATCTAGTGCCCCAATAATTTTGATCTGATATTTCCCAAGCCGTGTCAACTAGCATTCCTGTTCTTTGATTAATTGGGTTGTCGGTCGGGCAAATTGAGATTCGAGACAATTATATCGTCGTCTCCATGAAGTTCTTGAAATAATTGACACAGCTTATCTGTAGCGTAATTTGGTTTAAAGTTTAAGGGATCTTGGCATAACACTAGCTTGGTAGGAAGTTCAAGGGACTTGGCATAACACCCTAGCATGCTCGTAACGCCCCAATCGTTCCCAAAGAGTTGGCTCAGTCGGGGAGGAAAAAATTAATTCAGTTCGAAAGTATCAAGTTCAAGTTTTGTTATCGATTGACACACACGCGCGCGCGCACACACACACATTTTTGGAACAAACATGGGATTGTTGCTGAATTCTTCTTTCTTGGGGTTTTGAGAAGGCCCCAAGCTCCAAAAGAAACCAAAAGCATTCATTACATAGCCAGCCAAGCAGGCTCTAAATCCTCTAACATCAAGTATTTGAACTTTGACTTCGAGCACATTTTTGGAACAAACATGGGATTGTTGCTGAATTCTTCTTTCTTAGGTTTTGAGAAGGCCCCAAGCTCCAAAAGAAACCAAAAGCATTCATTACATAGCCAGCCAAGCAGGCTCTAAATCCTCTAACATCAAGTATTTGAACTTTGACTTCGAGCATCTTCCTGTCACTTTTGAAAGCCGGACTCGTTACAGGCCTGGTTACAGGCCTTATTACTTCGGTCATAACATAGCTAAAACTCTTCAATAATTCTTTAATAAATCAGGAAAGTATTTTGTTTTTTATTTTATTTTTTGTTGGGTTAAAAAAAAAATGTCGATGGCTGCCTCTGTTCTAATGTTGCCTTCGCAAGCATGATGACTGGCCAGTGGGTAAAAGACATATAGCTTGTCAGCTTTCTAATATCAGGATGGGATTGCTTGATTGAGAGCACTTGTGTATATATATGTAGATGGTCAAATTTTGTATTTAAAAATTTACTTTCTCATACCAGAAGGGGAGAAAGTTAATCTGAGCATTTTGATTCTCAAAATCCGGGCGAATCCATGTTTTTGTGCATAGAAGATGCATATGAAGCAAGTCTGTTTTCTTTCTTTAGTTATAAAACCCAACTCGAGATCAACTCAGCCCAAAAAAAATCCATGTTGTGGCTGAGCAGATTGCCTAGCAAATTAGTGGGGCAACCCAAGCTATGCTTTTTTTAAATAAATAAAAAATCCCTTTAAGGGAATGATTTTTTAAAACTAAAATGACCTAAAAAAAAAAAAACAACAATTTGAAGTAAAAACCTAGACTATGTTTTGGATTGGTATGTCACCAAGTTCATCCGCTAGGTTAGACCGAGTTTCATGACTAAGATGTTTCACTCACTCAACAAAAAGCAAAGCAATGCTCCGAAGATCATTCTAACATTTGCAGGCTGCAATGTTGTGGATTAATGAATCAAGCCTAAGTGCTAGAGATGATATGTATAAATAAATGGGTGTATCTGAAGAGTTCGGACTAATATTAGCAATAAAATACAATTAATCAAAATTCAAGTATCATCAATGCAATTAACCTTAAATCAAGCAAAAGCAAGCACTAATCATTTTATTGATGTATTTATTTCTAATTAGTTCAGTTACTCTTTTATTATTTCAATAAAACCCTCCGTAAACCATTACAGTACACCAAAGAAGCAGATCTTACACATAATAATAATAATAATTTATTAAGCACTAATTAAAAAATAAAAGAAAAGGGTTTAAAAATTAAAAGAGCGACCTGACTCGCCGATTCTGGCGGGCTCCAGAACCAGACTCATCGTGAAACCAGCCAACCGATTTCTGGGCTTCGAAGACAATCTGAGAAATGCCTGTGAAGAATAATAACAACACAATTCATTCAGATTCGGAATCTCAAAAATGATTAGATGAAGGAGATGATGATGGTGCAGGCAGACAGACAGACCTTGTTTGACGGTGCGTTTGTTCTCGCGGATCTCTTGAACAGTAGCGGAGATTTTCCAGTAGAGAGGACGACCCACGTAGAAGAGAACGAGGATGGCTAGAATCCCCACCACTACCCTAAATATCACTCTTGTTGTCGCTGATGCCATCTTCTCGTACTTTCTTTTTTTGGTGTTGCCGTCGTCTTGGATTTGGAAATGGGAACCGACTGAAACCCCCGTGTGCGTGTATAACATCATTATAAATAAAAAAATATTTTAAATATATGGACATTCATTTAAAATTCTCAAGGTACTTGACTTTTGAAAAAAAAAACTATAAATTATATCGAATGATTTGATGTTTTTTTATTTAAAAAGATTTAATTGAGGTTATTGAAATGGATTAATACATTTAATTTAATTTTTTTTAATAAAAAACATATCTTTAATTCATCTCTCTCCTCACTTTTCTTATTTATTCAACACCAAGAGGCCAACTTTCATTACATAAAAACCTTGCAACAATTTCCATGGAAAAGTAAAACATTCAAAGGACACCGAAAAAGATTAGTAAAATATCAATTTATTATGATATAGAAAAATACGCCTCCATTTTATTTAATATAAGGTAGATGTCTTTATAATTATCAGCCCTGTGCTAGCTTATTTTCACCTCTGACCAAAATCCTTCATTTATGTTAGTATTTTGAGCTGAATTTTTTCATAAATTTCAATGAGAATCCGAATTGCCCTCAAGAATAGTTTCAAAGTTTTTTAAGAACGTAAAGTATTATTATTCCTTTTCATTCCAAGGCAGGAAAATGGACGAACATTACATGATTATGACTTTATTTGAGGGGGAAAAGGGCAAGTATGATTACAGAATGTGCAGGCTGCAGGAGTGTAATGAGCTAGCTACATAGAGAAAGGTGGCTGCAGCACCCAGCAGTTTGTAACCAGAAACAATGTTATGAAGCTGCTGAACTCATTGTCACAATTAGGTTTATATACAAGCCGCATCAATGACACCAAACAAAAAAGAACCTGATGCTCTTTACCTTCACCAACTGCACGTTTCATTTTGTTTTAATGGCAATAGATCACATGCTATGGAGAAGAGAACCAAAATCATGTATACAAAACAATCAACTTTTAGTTATCTAATTCCTAGAGAACCCACCTCTGTAGACCTTCATCTTGATGGAGCAGGTGCTTAACCACAGCCGGGAAATTCCCATCTGGCAAGGACACAGTCCCGTGAAGAGCTGACGATCATAGGGTAAAAAGGATGCCAACTACAATCTCTTACAAGACCTTCATGATGATCAAGTGTTGCAACTAGGGCTCCACTCACCTACAAACAATATCGAACTTATCTCATTTGGCTGCATCAACTATGAAATAAAACATTACCAAAGGAATACAACGTTGATTTTGAAGAAGTGCGCTGATTCAAGTACATACCAGATCATAAATATAAACAGAACAATCACTAGATCCAGTGTAGATGTACTTCTGGCCGGTGCTGCAACACAAGTGATAATCAAATTGGTGAAACCCTTGCAATCATCAGCACATAGAAACAAACTATCATGATGATAAAGTAATGTCCCAAATCAGACAAACTGTTGAACAGGCAGTGTACTGGGTAGGTCCTGTCCCATTTCACCTAGAAGCTAATTTCAACAGACACATTTTATCGCACTTCACCAAATATTGACACAGTAAAAAATGTTACCGATGGAAAACTTACAGCTGCCAACTAGGTAATAAGACTCCAAGTTGTTTTTGTGTTTCTGCTAAGCTAATTTTAGGGTAATCTGAACAGTAAATCCAGATAAACAGAAAGAATAACACCTTGGGTCAATCCTTTGACTGACATCAGGCCTGGCTCATGGGAAATTCAAGACAGAGAACATGAATTTTAATGGCTCAAAATTAAAGCATGTATAGGCACTGAGGCAACAAAGCCAAATTTAATTGACTAGTACCTATATTCCGGAGAGAAGTAACAGCGAATGAGCGCGCGCAGGATTGAATGACCTCTGTAAGTAATTAATGACTGATCACGAGGATGCTTTAATGTTTTTGCATGGGGTGGGCACTCCATCCATCTGTAATCCAGTCAGAATATCTACGCTTTGGAGTGCTGATTGAAAAGACAAGTCAGTAGCAAAATTGATCTCAGGAGAGCGTCAATCAATTCAGATACAAGTAACTCATATCTTTTCCAAAATCTGGGTGGGTTAAAAATTCAGTCATTTCACACAATAAACTCAAAACACGCTCAAGCAATGCAGTTAGGTGCATGAAGCAATGTAAATTAGAAATAAGTATGCTCACCCCCCCCCCCCCCCCCACCCAAAACCTTTAATGTGTTAATTCATCATCAAAAGTCCATTTGCTTTTATTGAAAATCCAATCTTCTGACAAGGTTTGTTCATTCGGAAAAACAATTTTATAAAAATATGTAGAACAAGGCCTCCAAAGCCAAGTTGGAGGATGCTACACACTAGAGATGACATATTGTAAGAGTAAACATCTTCTGACCTAATTCCAAACTAGATTTCATTTTTTTAAGGTTTATGTTAAGCTGCAAAACCAAAATAGAAAATTGCTATTGCAGTTGCCTGTTAACAATCCAACCCATATTCGATAAATTGAACAACATGCAACTCCAAAATTGTTAGCATCGATCAGTTTGAATATCTACTTCACTCCACTGAAGCTTCACCATCAACCAAAAGTATTAACTACAAGTTTGTCACATGGAATAAGAATTTGAAACGATCAATTCCTAACTAGAACGGTTTAAAAATATAGCATAGTAATATAGACATGGAGGAAAGACTTGAAGCAATTAAAGAGCATATAAGCAAAAATCTACGGGATGTGTGTGCAAGTTTGTGTTGGGAGAAGGGGAGAGGAAGCAACAATCTTGCTAATCTTTGGCGTTAGAAGACATCTTTCAAATATCCCATAGTTTGGTAGTCTGATCCTTTCCATTAGAAATAAATACCGGCCATCTCCACAACTGTCTATGAACGTAATGCCTTCTAGATGTCCCATCAAGACCCCTGCTGCTTTCCCTTTTGAGATAAAGCATCGCCAATCCCACACCTGTAGAAGTTAAAATAAAAGATGAGCGAAAATTCTTTATTAAAAAAAATACCAATTAAGAGATGCAAAATTAGTGCCAAGTTAAATTTCTGCAGGCTTGAAAAGGCATCATTATTTATTCAAAATGGCTTAGTTTCTGGTTAGCCTTATATGGCTTGAGACAAACTGACAATTGTAGTAGCATACAGTAGCTACCAAGGCACCAGTAATAAAAATTCTGCTCGACCGACAGTGAGGCAGCTGCAAACTGGTTAAACAAGAAAGAATATCGTGACATACCCAAAAACATGATGACCTAAATCTTCAAAGTCAAATGGATAGCTTTTACCTTACAGAGGTTATCATCACTTCCAGAATATAAGAGATGGCCAGCTTCATCCGCAAAACATACCGTGTTAACATCAGACTGCATGAGAAACAAAAATAAGATCATGACATACCCAAAAACACTAAGCCCTGCTTGAGAGTAAGTTGCAAAAATTTAACGTCTGCATTTTAATGACTCTTGCCAAGAAATAGGTTCACAGATGTTCCATGTAAAAGTTCACTGAATATAGAAAGGAAAGCATCAACTTGTGTGCAGGTAAGAGAAATAATGATGCAACTGTATGATTTAGTGTAAACTTCACTTGAACCCATGTACGAAAAGCAACAGACTTGGCTTGCTGCTTTTTTACTCTAAAATATGGACTGATGAATATGCCATATGACTAATTTTTCTAACAAATTAAAATTGAGAACAAAACAAGATACTATCTTTTGCAATGCACAATAGATCTATCAGTCAATTGGTAGGCAATGGTTTGCGTTTTTGGTTGCAAAGGAATCAGATAGACAATTTATATTGCATTTATGTCTATAAACTAAAAATACTGAGAGGTAGTAATACAAGAGGGAAGTCGCTTACAGATTGTCTAGATGTAACTCAAACCTACTTAATAAATTCCCAACAAACAACACATTCTAAGTTTCAAAAAATCAATATACCACGTATGATGAAACGTACAAGTATGATACCTTATGTGCAGGAACTCGGAGGCTGCAACTATTTGCTTCGAGATCATAAATATATATTGAATTATCACTACTTGCAGCTACAAGCTCTCGCCCATCAGTTGAAAACTTTACAGAGAAAATCCCAAAGTCATCATCATCGTCATCATTGCCAGAAAAATTCAAACCATCATGAATTTCCTGCATGTGGAAACTTTGATGTGAATGAAACCAATGACCATATTCTCTTTGTAAGATTTAAGTGCTCAAATCTTAATTGATCACTTTGTGGCACTAAAACAATGTAGAAACAAAATGCATAGGACCAAGTTATATTCTTTAAAATTCCCTAGGAAATCAATGGCTGTCTATAAGAGGACAGCTAAGTGAGCCATAGCTCAAGGTGCTGGATTGCCTCTTTGTAGCACAAAATGGTGTGCTCCAGTGAGCATCATGACCATGGCTTGATATTTAATAGCCATGATAACATGGCCACCCGTCAAGAATAAGGACTACTTCACAGTGCTAAATAGCATCTAGCCAAACAATTGTGCCCTATAGCACACCAAATAGCACACATCATACAGACACTCAAGCCATGGGTAGAACATCCAATACACTCATTGCATAAATTAAATAAATAAAATTATCCCACTCATTGCATAAATTAAATAAATAAAATTATCCTATCTATCACTGTTTGTAACAGCAATACAACATGTTAATTCTGAGATGATGATCCAAAGGCATAGTTATGTAAGATGAAAGCTAATATGAGAACAGCTGAAAAGATTTTAGCCTCTTCATCCTACACTGAACGATAACATATAAATATAAGAAACTAAGAAAAAAAATCCACAACAAGCATGGCGCATGGCACACATACCGTTACATTTGCCAGTGACTCTGTTGCAGCAGATTCAATATTCACAATATGGACAACAGGTGACAAACTAGCGTACACCTGCACATTAAAATTGAAGGTAAATGGAATCAACAAAGAAATGCACTGTATCCAAGTTATAAAATTAAATCTCATTGCATGTCCAGTCTACAAATCAGTTCGTCCCCAATGAAAAGTGGCATGGTTAGACACAAGTGGAAGATCCTGCAAATTATATTTGCGATAGGATAGAAGCCCAAAAGATAATCCAAGTTTTATCTTCTACCCTATATGGTGCAACTATTTCAAGTATTGCATAAATCCTGGTAAAATCAACAGCAACAGTAAAAGCCATTAGACAGGAAAATAAGGATGAGCTGTAAGCAATTAATAAAATTATGCTGGCCAACAACAATCCCAGTTCCAAAGTTGGGCTAAGTTGCAGTATGCCATTAGACAAATTGACTTATTGTAGACAAACAAAAACATATATAAAGACCTAAAACAACCAAGTAACCCTTTTTTAAGGCTGTTTATGCCAATATAAAAAATTACTTTACAAGGGAGCACTTGAGCCGTGTCCATAAAAAAAAAATGATATCCACACAATCCGGAATTCAAAGAGATTGAATCTGAAAATACATAGAGTGACCATACATTCTCACAGACACACTCACACACAAGAGCAACAGGGGCACATGTCATAGACAGGACATGATATGCGCAATATAGCAAGATTCAGCAGGCATGTAATCCACCAACCTGTATGTTAAACAAAATCAAAGAAAATTTCTGCTCGGTACTTAATTAATTTGGTAACAGGTCATAAAAGAGGTGGTCCACCAAAGAGACAGTCCTCCACTAAACCCAGAGAACCTGCATTAATGCATTGAACTACAGTATAATAAGCGATGAAAAGGCTCCAGTAAACCCAGAGAACCAGAACTAAGGCATTGAACTACACTATATGACTACAATAATTTACTTCCTATCTTAGTAATAAATAAACATCTTTTTTCCATCTAGAATCATCAGAAACTTACAAGATAGTGCTGATTGGGGGAAAGACATGCATCAGTGATCGTCCATCTTAAACTTTTGGCTAAAATGTCCTTCTTAACTTTCCATCCCTTGTCCACATTATATATCCTAATGTGGCTTCCCTGTTGTACAAGAAAAGTTCTTACTCAAAAAATAACGTTACAAACAGTCCCATTAATTTAAGTATCCTCAACTATTTATGAAGAATAATGCCTGGCCGAGAATAATAACTTTATTTTCTGCCCCATGTAAATGAACAATACCTGACAACCCGCAACGAAAAGAGTACCATCATCTGAAAACTGAGAAACATAAGTCCTACTATCCAACTGGTCTACCGTGCAAGGACCATTTACAGGCAAATATCGACTTAAAACATGACAACTATCTGCGGATGAGAATCTCCCTCTTCCGGAATAGTTACCCTCTCGACCAACCAACATTTTCATAGTTGAGACGGGCAGCCTCGACCTGCCAGGCATGTCCTTGCTCAAAAGCTCATGAGGCCGTGACCTAAGCTTTGTGAGTTGAGCAATCTCATGATAAAAAATCTCATTGGGTCCTTGACTAGAAGAGGATCCCTCGGCAGCAACTTTATCATCACATTGATCAGTAATCTTATGTATCCTATTCATGTTAGCCTTATCATCAAATTCCTTCAATAACCCACTTCTAATTTACAGCCATGGATGCTGAAACCCTATGAAGTTACTTATTATCAGCATAAACAACAAATCAACTGCCCCACTGTCCGTCAAATCCTGCGAAACAGAACCATATAAGCAAAAGAAATGAAAAGGAAGTTTTTCATTATTTGAAGAATCAAACGAGTATCTAACCATCGAACTATATAAATTCAATACCTTAAGGCAAGAAAAGATTACAACTTTGAAATTTTCTCCACTCAAAGCAAACAGATTACATAAATTAGCATCCAAACATCAACTTTATTGGAAAAAAAGAGAAAAGAAATGAAATTAAAGTAGTGAACTGAACCTAAAATTCCCACTTCATATTGGCAATCAATCAATATATATGCATGTAAGAGAAAATCAAATGAAAAATAAATGAAGTGGAGAAGAAAAATAATTCAATACCGTTATTTAGTTGAGATAATAAATTGTAAAATAAATATTAAACAAGTTATAAGTAGGACCGTAGTTGTCTCTTTAGTGTTTGATGATCAGGATTCAGCAGTTGAAATGAAGGAAGCCTGGCACAAGTCATAAGAGCAGAAGCAGTCCCAGTTAACCAGTGATGTATCTAAATTTAACTGATCTAAAAAACACCTTTTAAATACTCAAAAACTCAACGTTTCCAGACCCAGCTCCAGTAGAAAGAGCCCAAGCACTCATGGGTTCCATCTAGAAAAAAAAACTTACCCTCTCATGAGCTTAGTTTTAAAAAAGAATCCAGTATTATAAACTAGTTTAGAAAAGGAACTAACGCTCAGGTTAAAAGAAGAGCTACTCTCATGAGCCAGTCTTAAAAAAAAAATAAAATAAAAAAAGAAGTCAAAACTCAACTTAAAAAAAAAAAAAAACTTAACTCTTATCGCTGAGCTGTATTTTAGATAAGATATTTTCTAGTACTTAAAAGTATAAATTTTTTTAATGTATTCAATATATTTTTATTAATATTAATATTGTGTAATAGATAGTGTATAAAAATTCTTTAAAAGCATATCATATTTTCATTATATTAATTTTTATATAATAAATATTTATTCTTTATTAATTTATATGTTAGAAATATATTCTCTCATTAAAATTATTAGGGTAAAATTCTATTTCAACCCCTCTTTCATGAAAAGACAAGACTCATGAGTTATAAATATATCATGAATCCTTCAAAACTTCAGGTTCACAATCTTTATACTCAACTGAATATATATTTTCAGAGAATCTCTTTCTAAAATATCATTTTACATTTTAAAAAAAAAGATATTTACTTAAATATATAAGAATCCCAAAATCTACAAAATGAAATCTTTTGCAGATACCAGCCTCCAATCATCTTGGCTTACCATACACTAGACATCAACCATCTTAACTAAAGAGAATGAATCAAATTGTTAAAACTAAAAGATTAACGGATTATTCAATATATAAACTTTACATTTAAATTACTTGGATTTTTTGGAACATCATAAACTAGAAACATATAAAGACACAAGTTATTCTTCTTCAACATGTAAGGATCATTGCTTATGCCACCCATTCTACTATAATAAACGACATGATCGTCTTATGTGTGGTCAATGACAGACTTCATCTCTCTACTTATTCAATTTAATCGATTGAGTCCTTCTCCTACTAATTTGATGAATTGAGTCCTTTTACTTCTTCTTTTTTATATTAAAGTCTGTTTGGTAGTGTAATAAGATATGATTGAAATTATATTTAGCCTTGATGACAATATTAAAAGTGTTTGGTTAATTAATATATACTAAAGTCGTGCATAGTTCTCACTAAATATTTTCTCTAAAACTTTAATTATAAAATAAAAATGATAATTTATAATTTTTCTTAAATAAAATGCAAAAGACACTCTCTTGCCTATTTAACATATCCCATTACAACTTTATTTATTGGGAGATTGACTTTTACACTTAAATTTTAGTACACTAGTCAAACAAAAGTTAATCCTAGAAATAGGTTTGCTGGTGAAAAAAGTTTGTCCTTTTTTATTTACTTTTTATTTTTTATTTTGAGTATTAAATTAATATTTTAAAAGATATTATTTCATTGAATACACTAAAGATACAAAGATTCCAAATTCAGCTCATTTATTCCATGTCCAAACTAAAGAAAGGTCAAAAGCCAAAGTACAAAAATAACTCCATCAATTTTTCAAAAGGAAAATAAAATTTTGGCAAGTAACAATATTATCAAATTTTAGTTTTAGATATTTTAGGTGTGTTTAGAAAAAAAACTACTTTTTTTCTTTTTTTTTTTCAAAAAAATATTACATTTAAATAGTAAGTCTTAATTTTCTTTTTTTTTTCTAACTCTATTTTTTTCAAAAAAAATAAAAGAATATTACTCTATTTTTAAACAGTCTCTTAATATAGATGATAACTAAGTACCCATGGGTTAAATTTCTCTTTATTTATATTATATACATTATTTATCAGATAAAAAATTTAGATATTTATATCTTATAAATCAGATTTTTGGTATTCATATTATGTCGTACTATTGTTTATTATTTCAAAATAATATATAATAATAATACTAATAGCAACAGTAGTAGTAGTAATACTAATAGTAATGTTAGCAGCAGCAGTAGTATTAATAATAATACTAATAGTAATGTTAGTTATGAAAATGGTAATAATAATAATAATAATAATAATAATAATAATAATAGTGGTAATGAAAATAATAATATTATTGATAATGATGATTGTGGTTATGGTGGTCGTTGTAGTATCAGTGATAATAATAGTAATAGTAATAGTAATAATAATAATGATAATTGTGATGATATTAGTAGTTATGGTAATAATATTGTTGATGGTAATTATTATGATAGTAATGGTAACAATAACAACAACAACAACAATAATAATAATAGTGGTGATAGAAATAAAAATTGTAATGAAAATAATAATATTATTGATGATGATGATGATGATGATAAACAATTGTTATCTAGTGTTGACTTAACTATAATTAGCATTGTTATACATTTGTCATGGTCAATTTTTTATATTATTTCTACTCATTTCAATACCTAAATATCATTTTTTGTACAAAAAAATAGTCTACCCCAGCAGCAAAGCGCGAGAACCAAAGCTAGCCTTTACTAAAAAACAACTACAAATCCAAAAACATAAAGAAAATAAAACAAAAATTGAAATTAAAACATAAAATCTGAAGGGAAAAAAAAACATATAAAAACAAAATTTTCCAAAACTTGAGCATTTGAGCTAAATCCTAATTTTAAAAGATTTGATGGTTTGATAAGTGACACAGTAGCTTTCCATGGGAAAATTGCCCATTCAATCACTTGAAAAATTTGAGCCCGATCTAATGGTTGAATCTCATGTTATTATAGTTTTAAAATGTTAACCTGATCGTATAACGCAACCAGACCTAATCTTAGAGCTAGATCTATCCAACTTGTCCATAAAAACATATATTAGGTCATTTAAATAATCTATATGGATCATAAATTCATCTAATAATAAAAAAATCCTAACCCAAATACTCAAAACCTTCGGTTCATCAAGAAATTTGTGTATTGTCCTGTCCTATCAATATCATCTAGCAAGGTGAAATTATGCTAGCAAGGAAATTCTTCTTCATTAATCTAATAAATTGGTGGTTCCTGTCACTATCTGTTTTAAATGAATACAAAGCACGTACATCTAATGTTGTCACAATGCTAAGATATCAAACTACTAGTACTCTATATACTTCCTGACAAAAGAATTTGAATATTCCAATGAGCCCTAAGAATTGATTGCACACTTCTGAGATGAGAGTATTCATGCCATGTTGGGCATCTGGCCTTTTCGCTTCCGAGTAGGGATTGTGATTGAGCCAACATCACACAACAATATCTTCAAAGCGTCTCCTGAAAGTATCATATCAACCTTCAGAACTTTCCACACTCTATATATGAATCGATACTATTTTGAATTTCTTCTAGTGTTTTTCCTTTGGTTTATGGTAGAAACTTGGCCACGTATAAAACTGCTAGCACTGAGAATCCAGAGTACACAAAGAAGGTACCTGAAAATGTGAAAACCATCAAATAATCCATGAAGACAGTTGCATGACAACGCGAACTATGTAACTTCTATTATGCGCTTGACTTGAGACGTTTCTTACTCCAGTCCATGAGAAAGATGAACGTAAAAGAAACTGCCCAGGCACCCAACCAGGTCACTAGCACCATCAAGCTCCCAGCAATCCCCTTTATGTTAATTGGGAAAATCTGCCACAGGAAAAGGTCTTAGATAAAGCAAGACTAGATTTACCGTGCCTTGTGGCTGACTCCTATTCCATTCTATACATAAATCTAGATTAACTATTTTAGCAGTTTTCCTGACAGGTAAAAATAGCTACCTCAGACATGACCACCCAAGGAACTGGTCCCGTTCCAATTGAGAATGTTGATATATAAATCTGATTCTATAGGAAAATTAGCCAAAATTGTTTAAATTTTGATTTGCAGTCATTAAAGAATACCATGGTTATATAGTAAGAAATATACGAACACTCTTGAGACGGCTCATATCAGTACCTCTTCAAGTAACAGCCCATGCCCCTGGATCATAATGATCGTGACAACAAATTCTAAACCTGAATACAAACAGTAAGAACAAAATATGCAGATATTGAACTAGTAAGATTTTTAGTGATTTACCTTGAGAAAGAAAGAAGATACTGCTAAGAAAGAACCTAGACATATCCTAGTTGCAGAGATCTTTATGAACAAAAAGCATAATTGTTGGTCACTAATTAGGTTAGCATGGTTAGTGTCTAGTGACCGGTATATATATAAGATCCCCCCATGTTTCTCTACCTATGTGAAGTCGGATTTACATACAAATTTTTTACCATTTAAACAAACCAGAGCTTGATGTTGCTTCTAATACCATAATTAAAGTCCATAATATAAATCAATATCTTAATACGAGATTTAATACAAATATTATAATTGTTAAGCATTAACTAAATATAATGGAATAACATTGATTACAATGAAAGAATAGGTTCTAAAAGTCCAACAAAAGTATCCATAAGTAATTGCACAATCTCGCTAATGAACAATTTCATCAACTTTGCTTATCCATAAGTAATCTTGACTGGCAAGAAATAGGTTAATTTTGTTAACTTGTCGACAATCACTCATATCGAATTGTAACCCTTCTAACTCCTAGGCAATCCTGTCACGAAATCCATTATGATCATTTTCCACTTCCATTCTAAAATCAATAATGTTTGCAGCAATCCAGAAGGTTTCTAGTGTGCACCTTTTACCCTCTAAAAGGTCAAACACCTAGAAACAAAGTTTATTATATGTTAGCCTTGATCCTATTCCACCAATAACACACCTTAAAATCTTTATACATCTTGGAAGAACCTGGATGCACCGTGTAGAATGTTTGATGCGCCTTTGTCATCAATTATCTCCTCAGATCATCCGTATCAGGCACATAAAGCCTATTCTCATACCTCAGCATATCATCCTCATCAATCACGACATCTACAACTTTTCCCTGCTCAACCTCATCTTTGATCCTGAGTAGCGAGTCATCTCTCTTTTGAGTTGCCTTTATCTTTTCAAACAAGTCTGACTTAACCTGAAAGCTAATTGCTCACTTTCAGGTTAAGTCAAATTTAACTTCTTTATCCACTAACCCATGCAACTCCCTAAATAAAGGTCTTTGTACCTCCTAAGTATGAGCTAAGCTCCCTGATGTTTTCTTGCTCAAAGCATCAGCAACTATATTTGCTATGTTTAAGTGGTATTATATGGTATAATTATAATCTTTTAGCAGCTCCATCTATCTCTTTTGCCTCAAATTTAGATCCATCAGCTAAAGGATGTACTTCAAACTCTTGATGTCTAACATGTGGAATATTATGAATATCTTAATACAAAAGAAGACATTTAAAATGAACTCGAAAGGAATGTAAAATCTATTTAATACATTTAAATTAGGGTCTAACCATAACATTATATGTTTAAGAACCAAAATGTAATTATAAACTGGAATCGATCCATTTGATTAATCTCAAACATAACTTAAACTAATCAAACCTAAAAGAATTATTTAACCTCATTGTCAAGTTTATCTGTCTATCTGTTTAACTCAACTAGTCGATCAAATTTTATTCACCAATCGGTCTACCGATGTAACCTAACCGATCGAACAAAATATAGCAGCCAATCGGTCTAATGGTTCAACCCTAATTAGTGGCTGGCTGGTCAGGAATTCCATACTAGTTTCACCTAATATGGCAAATCCTGAGTTTTAACCCAAAACCTCAAAAACCCAATATAATCAACTTATAATAATTCATTCAATAACACTATAATTAATTAATTCATCTTATATAACCAATTCATCAATTTAACCCTAAAACATAAACTTTAAAACCTTAAACCTTAACAAACCAAAATCAAAGTTAAATACTAGATTCTACATAACCAAAGTGTAAATCTTCACTTAGGGGTTTATTTCTTATAATTCTCTTCTCCTTACTTTGTTTTTCCTTCTCTTCTTCCTTCTTTCCCTCATGGTTCTCTCTCTAATTCCATGTTTCTCTTTTTTTTTATCTTCCTATTTATACTTACCAAGCTATTTGTTCAATAACCACAATACCTCTCATTCATTTATATCTATTTTCTAAGCCTTCAAGGGCATTGTTGCCTTTTTCCTATTAACTATTTTCTATTCATTTCAAAACATCACAATCTCTCCATCTTATAAAAATTTTATCCTCGAAACTTAACAGAAATGATTGAACACTTACTGAAACCATCGAAAAGATGAGGATACCCCTCGCACTTTTTATCCTCGAGTTCTTATGTTTATTCCTCGCGTGAATGGCCTTTCCGCTTCACCTTCACTAAAATTATTTCCTTTGATCTAAGTTTCCTTATTTACCAATACACTATAGCTTTCGATTGCACCTTATAAGTCATATCATCTCTTAATTCAACTAGTTGAACTCCTAACATATGAGATGGATCTGACATATACTTATGTAGCATAGAAACGTGGAATACCAGAAGAATAGCAAACAAGTTTGATGGTAGTGCTAACCTATAAGCAATTGCTCCAACCCTCTCGAAAATCTCATACGTTCTAATAAATCAAGGACATAACTTGCCTTTTTTTTCAAACCTGAATACTCAATTGGTTGGTGATACCTTGAAGAACATATAATCACCTACTGAAAACTCTAAATCACGCCTCTCATATCCGCGTACCTCTTCTATCTACTCTAAGATGTTTGAAGCTTCTTTTTTATCTCATCTATCTTCTCTGAGGTAATCTGAATCAACTCTGGTTCCATTAGCATTTTCTCACCAACATCAGACCAACAGGCCGACGATCTACACGTCTAACCATACAAAGCCTCGTAAGGCGTCATCTCAATGCTAGCATGATAATTTTTTTTGTAAGCATATTCAACTAATAGTAGAAATCTACTCCAACCAATTTCAAAATTCATAACACAAGCTTTAAGCATATCCTCTAATGTCCAAATAGTCCTCTCAGACTGACCATTTGTTTGAGGGTGAAAAAATATACTCAATTGTACTCTAGTCTCATAGCTTCCTGGAATTTCATCCAAAACCACGATGTAAACAGTAAACCTCTATCCAAAACTATTAAGATCGGAACTCCATGCAATCACACAATCTTACTAATTAACAATTCCATCAATTTTGCATATCCATAAATAATCTTGACTGGCAGAAAATGGGTTGATTTCATTAATTTAACTACAATCACCCATATCGAATCGTAACCCTCCTAACTCAGGAATGAAACATAGACCAATAAGCAGGAAAATGGAGGGAACAAAACCTTTCAAAACACATTAAAAAATGACAATCAGCATTGCGTAAGACCTCTAAAACAAAATTTACTATTTCTTTTATATTTTAGTTCAACAAGAAGTCATCATCAAAGAAACAACATAATATTTTTCAAGACTTTAACTTACCAGTTAGAGCTAGCGTTCTCCATGGTATGACGTATTTGATTAAGAATATAATGGATGACCCAATAACGATCATGAGCTGAAAAGCAATAGATATTACTACGAAGATATCAAAAGGTTAGTAATTACTGCATACATATTAACTTTATGATGTCTTACCCAATTTAATGTGGTAAGCCCTCTGATGAGATTTTTTTGGAGCTATTTCTGCTACAAATATTGGAACCTTTTTGTATAGGACATATTATTAGGGGTGATTATTTTCGGTTCGGTTCAATTTTCACTTGAAAAAATTAACCAAACCAAAATTATTATTTTTTAAAATTTAAAACCGAAACCGGTTCAAATCGACTGGTTTCGGTTTGGTTTGATTTGGTTTTTGTTGTTCAAAAACCGGTAAAATCAAGAATCAAATCTCGTTTTTATTCTTCAAGAACTTGTTCCAGTTTACAACCAAAGTCGCAAATTACAACATAATAAAAAAAGCAAAAACCTATAAAATATCAAGGAAAATAGAAACTAGAGATTAATCAAGATGGCAAGGAAAACAGATCTGTCCATAGTGAGCGAGTTGGATCCAAATGAGGGCTCAAATTAGTGTTTTTAGAAAAATAGATCTGCTAGGGAGAGAAGAGAATTTGATGGAGAAATAATTAAGATGTAGGGAGGCAAAGAGAAAAAATAAGGAGTAAGGAGCTGCTTAATTTGTTGCTAGGGAGAGAAGAGAATGTGATGGAGAAATAATTAAGATGCAGGGAGGCAAAGGGAAGAGGGGGGTGGCTGCGAGTGTGTGTTGCTTTAGGGTTTAGTTAGTGACTATTTATACTATTTGTTTTTAGTCAGTTACATGGTTGAACCGGTTCGGTTCATTCCGGTTCAATCGGTTTTAGACATTTAAAACCAAAACCGAACCAAACAAGAAATTCTTTTGGGTTTTCGAATCGATAAAGTTTTTTTTTCTCGGTTCGGTTTTTTCGGTTAATTTTTTTTCGGTTTTCTCGGTTTAATTGGTTTTTTGAGTTTTTTGCTCACCCCTACATATTATCATCAGAACCAGGTAAGAAAAATCTCTACAATTAGATTAGAAGTGTCATAATAGAAGTTTTTGTAAAAAGATAATGATGATTATATGTTGTGGTTTGTGGCTCAATGGCAAATCTTGAAGCGAAGTGGAATGACATCATCTACTTCTTTATGATTTATTTTTTATTTTATTATTAGGGATGATTAATAGGTTGGGGGTGTGGGCATCACCCCACGATAATATAAAGGGGTATTATGGAAAACATTATTAATACTACTTAGATGACTAGGATTCCTTGAGTAGTTTAGGGTCTACTATAAATAAATATTATATAACTCTATTTTAATATAATAAAAATAAAAGCTTCAAACTCATGTAGATGTGTACAGATTACCGAATCACATTAAATATTATGTTATTTCTAGTTTTTCTTCTATGACACTATTGATCAATAATTATGGAGGTTTCACAACACTATCAAGTAATTACAACGTAAGAGAAAACTCCAATGCTATATCCTGTTAGAATCCTCCCTGTGTCGAGTGACAAAGGTCCCTGCACAGGACAGTGGCCAGCAAAATAAAGGAGCATATGAACACTACTAATGTTCAAGATTGTGTAATAGAATTTCTGTGGGCAATGAACTGTCAATATTATAATAACATTTACTCTAGAGAAGAAGACTGCTAGCCATCCAATGATGCAGAGGGCAGCTGACATTCTCATTGCCTGGTTAGAAAGGACATAAAACGATAGGTGTATGTGAGAAAATAAGAGTAGAGTAAGCATATATATTCATGCGAGGCAGCATCAGCTAGCTTGAGCATCATGGCATCCGGGATATTTATATAATTTGGCAGCAGTGCATGATTGATCAAGAAAAGGAAATGAGTATAGGCAATGTGGGGTTAAGCTGTCACTGACGTGAGTAGCTAGCTAGTTACTAGAGAATCTATTTGAAGTATTTATAAATTCAAATTGAGAATCTGCAAATATCCATCCATATTATTAACCACGTTGCGTTACACATGAAAAATGTTGGCTATTTTTTCTTTTTAGCATGTTTTGTTTTTTAAATATTAGACAAAATAAGACAGTTTGAAAAAGAATCAATGAAATAACACAATTTATACATGTCGCGATTGAAAAATATAACATCCATAACATGTTGTTATTTAAAATAGCGACATTTAAAAAAAAATTATGAAATAGGCTTCCACATGAGAAGAGAAGAGAGGAGAGATATAAAATAAATAAAAAAAACAATAAAAGCACATTGAAGCTCCAATTACAATCCCACTAGTACCATAAAAAATGTCTCAATCAAACAAATCAAATAACATCATGAAAGATCACTAATGATGACTCGAGTGTGTCCCATTTGTCATCGAAAGGTGGAGGGTGGCTCACTTGCTTTTGGCTGCAAGTGTGGCTCACTTGCCTTTGATGACAAGTGTGGCCTACCTAAGTTATCGTTGGTGGCTTTCTTTGGTGTTATTGAATTCATCTTGTCTAGATCTTTCTTATGATGTTGATGGTGCCGTAATTAGGGCTTAAACTCGAGCTAGTCTATTCTAAAACAAAAAAAACATTCTTTATACAGCTTTATTGTTCATATGAATAGGAAAGCTCATTTTTTATTTTAATTTTTTTTTCTCAATTTCATCATCGGATTTTTTTTAAAAATTGTTTAGGTTATCTTCGAACCTGTTAAGTTAACTAATCACGTCAAGGCAACTCTCATATAATTTAATTTTAAACCCAGGTTAGATAAGGAGTCGAGTAAAGAGGGTTTTTCCTGTCAATTTCATTTTTTTTCTCAATTTTATCCTCAAAAAGTTTTTACCATTCAATCATGTTGCATTTAAACTGACCTCGTTGACCAGGTCATGTCAGGACAACTCCCACATTATTTAATTTTAAACCCGAACAAGGCAAAAAGTTGGGTCAAAAGATTTTTTCTTGTCAATCTCATCCTTTTTTCTCAATTTCATCATCGGAGTTTTTTTTTTACCGGATGGCTAGGTTGTCTTTGAACTGACCAAGATAATTGGGTCATGTCAAGCAACTCACATACAATTTGATTTTATTTTTATGAATTTTTTAAATTTATTATATCTTTTTATAATATTTTTTTAATGAATTTATGTTTTTTAGATAAAAACTTGGCAAGGGATGATTAATTTTATACACGTGATATATTTTTATAATGTCATGAATAATTTTTTTATATTTAAAAATATGTGTTTTTTTTCTTTCCTTTCTTCCCCTTTTTCCTCTCTCCTTTCCTTCTCGTCAGCCTCGCCCACGCCAACCACCCTTCCCTTCCTTCTCTTCGACCTCACCTAGCCGTCCAATCATACATCCTCTCTTTAATCTCCACCACCAATCACACCCACTAACCATCATTTCTCAAAACCACGACCCTTGATCCCCCCCCAAGCAGATGGATTCTTTTGCTAGGCAACCCTGTTTGCTTCTTCTTTTTTCATCTATACAGAGCGAATTAGAGAAAGAGGAAGAAGAAATTAAAAGAAAGGAAAATGGGAAACAAAATAAATTAAACAAATTATATTTGATGATACATGAAAAAACTATTTAGATATTTTATATAAAGTACACATCACCGTAAATATCTCTATAAATATTCTAGATATTTATATAAAATATTTATGAGATATTTTTTAATATATTTATTTTAAAAATGTCTATATAAATAGAGTTTCATATCTGTAAATAAAAGGTCTGTTAGAGCTCATCTCTCTAGATTTTATTTCTCTAGACTCTATCTCTCTAGACAATATATTTTTTTTAAAAAAAATCCGATACAAAACTTAAGGAACATTTAAGCTTAAAGAATATTTATTCTCTTTGTCACCTGAACAAACATTATATTGACTTAAGCTTTGGAGTGTTTTTCTTGCAAGTGTTGTCCGACCCACCAAGTCTTCTGAGTCTTGTTTTATTAGTTCATAAAAAGCGTCTATAATCTTTCTAATAAAGATTTCTCAGCCTCATCAATATGAATTATCATAAAAATGTATTACGTTCAAATTTAATTATAATTTCTTGACTCTTTAATATAAAATATAGTATAAAAATATAGTAAATTATATATAAAAACCTTGATTAACCTAGTAGGCTGACCTGAGGCCTGACTGATCTGAAGTAGGGACTAATTCAAATTAACAAAAAAAATAGAAAATGACAAAAATTCAACTAACCCGTTCAACTCGGTTATTAATCCGTTGACTTTTTTTTGAAAAAAATTGTCAAAGCATAATGATTTTGATTTTAAAAAAAGGAATATATATATAGTTGACTTTAGTCAATCCTCCTAAGTTGTAACCTGAGCCTTACTATGAGTTAACCTTGAGTCAAGTTTAAAACTATAATATAAAGGTGTACTTGAAATATGGTACTCCACAAGCTAACATCCATTCGTTTGTAAGTATCCAATTAACAAAAATATATAGCATATAGGTTTTTCACTGTAACACAAGACACAATTTATTATGGATTGCTATAGTAAAATTATTTTTATACTCCTGAGTTGAAATAAAAGTGTCTTGGTCTTGAGAGTAATGTAGTCTTTTTCAAATGTCTGTTAGTCATTAAAATATTGTTTGGGGTATGTTTGTATTTTCCAATGTTTTTTTCATAATTAAAATACGATTTTACCTTTAAAGTTAACAATTTCTTGAATTGTTGGCAAAGAGTGATTTAATCTTTTCAAAAACTTTAAAATAGTTAAAATACTTATTTACCCTTAAGGTCAAAAAAACTAGAGTTGTTGACTAAGGGCTATTTTTAGTTTCTTACATTTTAGAATATAGTAGAAATGTGATTATACCCTTAGAAAAGACAAAAATCAAGGCATGCGTATAGGGGCATTTGTGTACTTTCACAATAATTTTTTTTTGTGATTCTCAGGTTTATAAAGGGCATTTTGGTATTTTTTTAGTTGGAAAACTATTTTTTTATTTGAAAAAGCTGTTAGGGTGTGACGTTCACACGCTAGCGAATAGGTGTCTCCATGGTGTTTGGGTGATGTGTGCGGCGCAATCCAGTGGCTAAACCTACTCTTTCATCGTGTCCTTAGATGCACTGTTGTGTCCTCTTCAATCTTCCTTATGAGGTGGTGTGTGGCGATGGATGATGGTCGGTTTGTTGTCGACGGTCATTTTTTTTCCTCCTTCTTTTTTATCTCTTCTAGAGAAAGTGCATATTTATCTTCTTATCTTTAGATTTGTCAATTCCAATCCTTATATCTTTTTATTATTTATTTTCATCCTTGGTTCTATTATAAATTTTTTAAATATTTTCAATTTAGCCCTTGAATTACAATTTATCATATATTATTTTTCAAATTCAATCCTTATTCTTTTGAATTATGATTTTTTTTTCCTTGGCTCTTTTGTTAAAGTTTTGTTGGTTTTCAATTTCATCCTTCAATCAAAGTTTATGTTATTTTATTGTTTTCAAGCTACCCTTACTCTTTTGATTTAATTTTCCTCTTGTTAAAGTTTATTTGTTTTCAAATTAACCCTTCAATTTAATTTTTTTTATACCTTCTAATTTATTTTTTATTTTAATTTTCTCCCTCATTCTTTTAATCATAATTTTTGTGTGGTTTTTTTCTCCAATTTCATCCTTCGGTTGTTGAAGATTTTATGGTTATTTTTAATTTCTTCTCTATTAATTTATCATGTTCTCATGACCTAGACCGTGGGTTTTGCAGACTTTTTTGAATAATTTTTAAAAAATATAATTTTGTTTGTGTTTAATTTTTGAATAACTCTTTTTATTTTATACAAGTGAGCTTTATTTTATAAGAAAAATATTTATTCTAAAATAATATTTTTTATATGTTTGGCCTTGCATAATATTTTTTTTTTATTCAATCAGTTTTGTATTTATTTTTGTTTCTATTATCTTCTTTTCATTTTAATAAGAGGACAAATAACATTTCAATCAAGGTGAAAATGAAAAGAAATTAAAACAAAAATCATACAATCAAAAGTAAGAGGATTGGATCAAATACCAAGACAAAATAAGAGGATAACATTGGATTTTCTAATTGGACAACATGCTTTCCAAGGCAAAGAGAGAGAGAAAGAGAAGAAAGAAAGAAAAGATCGTTAGAGTCAAACCACCGACCGGACCACCACACGCGCCCTCTCATTTGGAAGAGGATATCGTAATCTTTCTAACATCATTGCAGATGGATAATTCTCACCACCAAAATTCTCTGCACACATCACCTAAAGTGTATAGAGTGGCTTAACACGCTGGCACATGAACAAAATGTGCCAACAGGATTTCTTCTTTAAATATTTTTTTACCAAATTTCCCTGACCATACAATATATATATATATATATATATATATATATATATGAAAAGACAAATAAGCCTTTCGATCCTAATTTAAAAACTCTTAACTTGAGAGTTAACCAAGTAAATTTACTTATCATTTAAAAAGTAAAAGACTAACCCACCCCTATCTTGAACCAATAATTACCAAAAAACCAAAAGGAAAATATGAATAAGCCCTCGGATCCTAGTTAAGATATATTTGTTTAAAGGGGCACCAAAGTTAATTCAATGTGTTTTTGAATTAAAAAATCAAAATCACCCCTTTATCAAAGTAATTTATTTTATTTTTTTGCATGTCAAGAGTATGCAAGTCATTACACTGTACAATATAAAAAGAAAAATACACCATAAACCCTAATCAAATTGATAATAACCGATTAGTCCCTGTGCAATTACAACTGTACCCCAAAAATAATATAAATGAGTTTTTTAAAGAGCAAAATGGTAAATATATTATTGTCGTCTGCAATGTATTGAGTTTGTATGTACAATAAATTCTCAACCTCTTCTAGTTTTTTTTTTAATTTAATATTGTTTGGCTGCAAATAACGTGTGAAAAACCTAATTAATAGTGAAAGTTAATAAAAGCAATGTTGTTTGTTTAAAAACCTAGTAAATTATTATAAATATGGGTCCATATTCAAAACCATAATATCAAAAAATAAAATAAACTTTTAAATCATTATATTAATCTCTTAAAGTCTTATGTATACATTATTAATCATAATTATAAAACTTAACTCATAATTTGTTTAAAAGCTTGAGTTACAAGTTGAGTTAATAAATCCGAGTTATCTTATCCAATTTAAACAAGTTAACTCCCACTTAGTTTTTCTAAATTCAGCCTGGCTAAGTGAGTTTTAATAACTTATAATTATTTAAAATATTATTGTCATTGTTATTATTAGCAAGGAATAATAAGCAAAAGACAAAGAAGTAATAAATAAAAATAAAAATAAAAAATAAAAAATAAACTGTAGACAGCTGTATGTGAGTCAGCCTAGTATGTTGATTGTTGAGTAGCGTTATAAGAAATAATATCATTCAATTTCCATGCACTGGCAAGACGGGGACTGAAGACAGAGAAGTGTACATGGAAAAACCCTTTTGGTTACGAACTGTCTTGCGTGGTTAGAGTTTGAAAAAGTAAATTTAAAAATAATATAAATTATATATATTTTGTAATTTAGATCATATAAAACCACGACACGTGGCAAGCACTTTCAAATATATAGTTGATTAGATACTTCTTGAGACCAGTTTAGATTTTAGATTATAGTTAATTACGTGTGTTATTATTTCAAGTTTGAATATATATAAAAAAAAAATGTTTCCTAAAACAATCTTTTTTATGTAATAAGTGTGTTGATAACTTGTTTATAATAGATTATAGAGAGACTAGTAATTATTACAAAGCTGCTAATGTAGTTAGAGCAAATCATTTATGATCTTCCTCACACAAACTGCGTCTATTAAAAGTGTTGATCAAAATAAGTAGATCTCGAGAAAAAATCCAGTCCGAGAATATCACACAAGCGTTTATTTGAGATTTTTTAAAAAAAAATAAATGAGTGTTAAGTCAGTTTATACGTATCTCAATTAATTCTTCAAATTCTTAAAATTAATGATTAAATAAGTTTCCAGTGGCTCTAAAATTTATAACACTAAAATTTATGACACTTGAACTAGTAATCTCTGAAAAACAAACTCAAGACTTGACCAATTAAAATACACCCATCAACATTCTTATTTGATAATTTTTACAATTATAAGAGTTAGCAGTAACATTTTATTAGTTATTATTTGAATTTATTAAAAAAAAACATATATTACCAATATACATATATATAACTCATTAAAAATAATAAAATTATCTTTTCATAAGATTTCTCTCTCCTTGTATCTATTTTTTTCTTTAAACTATAAAATTTCTTTGTATTTGTCTCAACTAAAATGATTTTAATTAATTAGAGTTACATTCTTAGCATTATGTGCATGGTTTAAATTCATGACATTACTTATTATATTTTCAAGTAACAATATGTTTTTATATTTATTTGGTATAATAATTTTTACCTCGTATATCTTTTTTTAAAATAAATAAACTATGTTCAAAAAAATAATAAATATAAAACACTTTTTGGGTTTCGAAAAACAGAACCAAAAACTGAAGGAAAAAAAAGATACCCAAGGAGCTATATATTTCAGAGCCATTCTAATGTGATCACACCTTCACTTCGGTAGCAAAGGAAGAAAAAGAGATCTCCCTAGTAACTTATTCCATCATCATTGCCAAAAAAGATAATTCACGAACTTAGGGGTGAAAGCTGTTGTCAGTACAAGGAAACAAAAGATGCAAGAATATTAGACATTGCCTACAAAGAATTCTCATCCAACTGGGAAAAAAACAGCAGATATCTCCAACTCTTGGGGAGGCCGCGGTTCAATCTTGATACTCCTACAAGGGCAAGATCAAGGCAGCATGGAGAAATAGCAGTTTGGACACTCCAAAGTCAGGAATCAAACCCCATCCTTGAGCTTCAGGGGGGTCAATTTAATCTAACAGTGTAAAGGGGATGTACAGAGCCAGTGATCAAGAGATGGCATTTTAGTCTGGATTTATTTAACATCTAAAGTCTGTCTGTCAAGCACCTGCGTATGGATACTGCGAGTTTGCTAACCTTATGAGGGTGCAGAACAAGGGCGCATACTCCAAAACAAACAGCAATAAGAGCAATTACATAAAATGAAGGACGATACTTCAAGACTCTGTTAGAGAAAACGAGACCACATGATTTCTTGGGCCTTTCATTTACGAGGTTCATCCTCATGACGACATCTTTAGTCAAAAGTGGACACTCATCGCTTCGAACAGTAAAATTGGAGTTTCCCATTGCTCCCAATACACCATTTGGTCTTTGCTCCAAGTTCTGCAAATAAAGAAAATTCATATGACCTTCAAAGAACATAAAAGGCATCGATAAAGCACTGCACAGTCAAACAAGGTGTGACAAAGATCTCCCTATTCAAAAGTTTCCAAAATATGGGAAGTAGATACAGCACTGCATTGAACAGTAATATACAGCTGCACGCTGCCGTTAATTCAGCTAGAAGAAAGTAAAACGATGACAAATTTTAAAAAATATAAAAAGAAAAAGAAGAAAACCTCAAAATTTCATGGGTTGCAGATGCATCTGCTTATGGCAAAAACATCTCCTTGATATTTTTCTCAAACCAGTTGAAAATTTAAAATTTTTGGTACGTAAGCAGATCAAAAGCATGTTTTAAGCAGCTCTGGATGCTTCTTGTCGATGCATCCATAAGAACACTTATCGAGAATGTAGGCTTAAAATCAGGACCAAACAAGTTGATTTCCAATATAAAAAACAGATTCTAAGTTGCAAAGGAAAAATCGCTGCAATGAACTTTTAAGAGAATGAATCATAGTGATATGATGCATTTTCCAGAAATTGGAAGAGTCAACACTCAGAAATTAACCAAAGTTTCTTTCGTCGCTTGCTCTATGTGCATACAATTTTACCAGTTTGTTTCTTAAATTCAATATATCAAGTTACTAACCAAAAACCCAACAAAAGTAAACAATAAAGGTTAATGGAATAGTAAATTCATGTAAAAATCCATAAGCTTTCAATCCTTATTGACAAAACCAAACACATTGCTAAAAACTTGAAGTGATCAACTGGCATTCTTACCTCAGTGGAGAGAGCAACTGATTCCTTGTTTCCACAGCAGCTTCCTGAAATGCAATTATTCTCCTTTCCAGAAAATTCCAAGTGATGCTTCAAAACTTCACTTCTCTGGAGTTTTTCATGACGAATATTGCTTGCATAATCCATGTAACCCTGCAATAGCCTCATGTTAGTGTCACTAGTGCCATTAACCATACCATTGGCCTCCTTTTTGTCCATCATGATCTTCAGGTTTTTTAAAATTTTATCCAAAACGATGATTGATTCATGGTGTAACAAGAAATTCAACAAAGAATTGATTCTTTGAATCTGGAAAGAAGTCATCATTTGTTGAGAATTTTCTGCTGAAGGCTCCTTTAGTAACCAAGCAATGTCCATAATAAACTCTGACAATGCTGTTTGTCTCATTGTAGAAACCTCACACTCTGAGCCAATAAGCAATGAATGAGATGCATCAAATCTCTGCTGAATAATTTTCATTTCAGAACAAATTTCTGTGTCCCCAATAAGTATAGGGATATAGTTTGACAAGCCACTCTCATTCTCGACCTGCAATACACATTTATAGTTAAAAACCATTTTCCAAAATACTCATATTGACCTCTATAACTAGAAATATACTTTTTAAACAAAATCAGCTACACCTAGTTTCAGGCTCAGGAAGTCAATAATACTAAGCACCAATGATGCTACCAATAGCAAGTGATTGCACAAGATAACATGATGCAGCAACCTAGTCCCAATACCAGAACAACCCTCATCACCAACCTCGTGCAAAACAAGAACCATATAAAATAGCTGTAGAGAGGTTCCATGAACATAGAATGATTTTGGTGGTGAATTTAAGAATTCATGGGTACATGTAGTTAAACCAGCATCCCGCAAATTCATCTTTGGAATCCAGTATTTTTTTAACAATTACTCATAAAGATATAAATTCGAATTTATTGCCCTTACCAAACTGGATAAAATGCCACATCAGACCTCAACAAAGGGCCATTAGAAATTATATATTTACCGAGAACATAAACCACTTTGGTTTTAAAAATTTAAAGTCAGTCTGAAATTTGGAACTGCATGACAACCATATTATCAGTTCACACCTCAGCCTCCAGGTGGTATTTTGGCATCTCAGAACAAAATGATTTTGATTCCAGAAAAGAAAAACAAAGGGCATAAACCACAAAAGAAACTATTGCAAAAAACAACACAGGAAAAAGATACAATCCCCTTGTTCATTTTGAATATGTCAGCAAATTAAAAATCATTATTTAAAGAGAAATGCAAAATGGAAAGTCCTGCAAAACTTCACAAACATAGCCAGATGCTCCTTTGTTAAAAGAAGCAATAGACAGCGAAACACCCAAATAAAGCATGATACATACCTCAATAAATGCGGGACCTAAAAGATTAGGTTCATTACAATGTGTAAGTATTTTGTATAACTGATGGTGAAGACCTGGACCTCCTTTGGTATGAGCTTGTGGTAAAGCAACGCAATAATCATGCGCAAGATACTTCCCAGCAAAAGATACCAGAAACCTGCCACCAAAATCATTTTTGTAGGGGCAGAAAATATAGAACTGGGCAGAAAAAAATTTCACAGCATATACTAGCATGCAAAAGAAAAGGAATGAAAGATGCAGTTCTTTAGATTCATAGCAAGTTTAAGTTAATAAATACAAAGTTAAAAGAGACAACACCAAAGAGTTTAAAAACAGATATCCTTCACCTTATGATTTGAACTGCATTAGAATCAGGCACACTTGACACTAGTATATTAAGATGTCGAAGGGTGATGATACACCAAAAACAGAAATATCTAATATCAATTATTTGGTTGACAAATGGTTTATTTTCCCACTATGGTTAGTAGGTTGATATCATCTTACAGACATTCAGTTATTCTACTTAATACTAGTAGGGATGCTCAAGGGAACTCCAGTATGCAACTTGTATGTTTTTGGCTTGGAGCTGAGCAGCAAGGCTATTATCATCACGCAGAGAAATACAAATACTGAAGCCTGATACATGATAACGAATTTCCAGCATAGTGAAACAAGAAATTCAAAAACTAATAGAAGACATTCATCC
>Ga0325402_1000407_pt1 | contig 29301 bp, 32 predicted proteins | sample PopdelMetagenome_22_FD_207212 | JGI IMG/M metagenome (GOLD analysis project Ga0325402, IMG submission 207212) | Populus deltoides microbial communities from Bellville, Georgia, United States - Xylem-PdKOR-R3 | ecosystem: Host-associated > Plants > Phyllosphere > Stem > Wood/Secondary xylem... | reverse complement strand
AATTAACAATAAAATAAAAAACAAATATAGTGAAAAAAACAGGAAAAAAGAAGAATTTTTTTTTTACCTTAATGTAGTCGCAAGTGAAGTTAAGAAGAGAAATTTTTTTCATAAAGTATACTAATTAAAAAAAACTAAGAAGAAAAAATAAGAAAGGAGAAGAAGATATACCTGAGCATGAAGGAGAAGAGAAGGAGTTAAGGAGAGAAGAAGAAGAAGAAGAAGAAGAAGAAGAAATGAGACAGGTCTGTTGTAAAATTAGGGATTCTAGGCTTTTTACTGATGGTTTTACCGACGGATAATTAAATATTAATATTTTTAATCATTTCATCGGTGATTTCGTCTGTAATATTTAATTTAAATTTTTAATTTAATAAAATATTTTCAGAAACCACCAAATATTACCAGCGACTTTTCAATCCGTCAGTGATTTCGTTTGTAATATTTAATTTAAATTTTTCAGAAAACCGTCAAATAACACCGATGACTTTTCAATCCGTCAGTGATTTTGTCTGTAAAGAACAATAATTAACAATACATTGGGAAATGAATAGTTCCAGAGCTCTCTATAAAATATCGTCTATGATTCTCAATCCGTCGATGATTCCCTTTGTAATTAACATGATGAATATTGTTGACAGTTTACCAACGATTTTATTGATGGAATTACTGATGGAATTTATTCCGTCGGTAATTTTGTTGGTAATAATGGCACGTCATCATTTTTTTGGCTTTGTTTTAATTATTTTTTTTCCCACTATAATTCCCTCGGTAAATACCGAGGGAATATTTTCGTCGGTAAAATCTGTCGGTAATTTACCAATAAAAATATATTCTCAATATTTCTGTTTGTATTTATCGATCTTCTGGTAGTGATGTTAGTATGAGTTTAAGGAATGAAGTAACTGATACAATTCTTCGGTATATTTCACGGTGATCTTGCTAACTTTCAAAAGCTAAGCATGATCACTCTGATTGGGTTATTTGTTACTGGTATATAACCATTGATTCTCTGTTACATCTGACAATATTTTATGTAATGCCAGTTTGGATGGAAATCTGTTTTTATGCAAAGATGGATGCATGTTAAAAGAAGCAGCGAAGTCTTCCTGTTCCAGTTATTGCATCTGTCATATCAGTTTCGGTGCTCCTTCTTTTGAGCATTATAGCTATCTTCTGGAGTTTGAAAAGAGGTGAATTTTTTCTCAATATGAGATATCATATGATTCTGTAATGATGCAATGAATACTAAAAAAAACAAAAATCTAAAATTATATATAAAGAAAACATAAAATTTAAAATAAGCAAGAAAACCAAATATAAGAAGAAAAAACACAAAAAACCTGTCGAAATCAAGAGGCTCCAGAAAGATTTTTAATAACTAAAGATTTGACGGTCCACGTAATGATGCAATGACTACTATAGAAAAAACAGTTTTTAAAAACTCTTGTAAAAATCTGATTATTATCCAACAATCAGATTAAAAGTTATGACTCTTTTAAAATGTTATTCTGGTTTGATACGACCAGACTTTTATAGAGTCTTAACATGTTTCACTGATCTATAAATACATCTTTTAAATCATCCATATAATTTATTTAGAACAAATACTCATCTAATTATAACATCCTCACACCTCAAACAACAGAATCACTTGTTAACATATACCCACTGCATCAGTATCTATCTCTTATCAGTTTCTTCGGATTGATTAATTTTCGAACAATTAAGTTTTGAGACAGAGTTGGTCAGGCATTCTAGAAAGGTTCGGATCAGAGTATCTTTTTGGGTTTTTTTGGTGGGAAATTCGAGGATTAGACCGTGTGACGGTTGACTTGCTGTTAAATGTGATACCGCATGACCACGTGGTCAACGACGTGTCTCCTTCTCACAGTTTTGTGCTTCTTGAAACTTGAATGCCTCACAGTTCTTAATAGCACTAGCAGCGCATCAGTCTCCTCTATGTTGGAAAAGTTATAATATTCAAGCTATAACTATTAAATACTTAAAGGTAAGACAGAGATAGACACAGTAGAAAAGAAAAATCATATTTGGTCCCCCAGAAAAAAAGTGAAAAGAATCCTCTTTTTTATTTGTCTTCTTATACCGTAAGAATAACATTATCGCCATGAAATTTTCTTGAGGCACTTGTTGGTGGCAGGAGGGTTATAATTGGTATCATAAGTTTTGTGAATGCCAGTCGTATAGTTAGTTCCTCATATCGTTGCCATCCAGCAAGATGTAGACCGTATGATGAATTGACTTTTGTAGTTAGAAATGGAGGAGGATGAATGATCAATGGCCGTAGTCATCTGGTATTTGTGCTAGAAAACAGAAACTATCGTAAACTTTGTGAAAAGGTTTGGGGACCCTTTGGACACACCTTCTAAAGATGCCTTCAAAATAATGCAGATCAAAAAGAAACAATGGAGCAGTGTGGGGAGGGAGATGGAGAGGTTTCCCTTCTGTTAGGGTCCAGGAATCTAGAGCAAGAAAAGCAAATAAGATAATGTGGGCTCCGGGAGGGAGATGGAGAAGTGGGCTTGCAACTTCTTGAGAAAGAATTCAGGTAGATTAAACCTACAGAAGAACCCTCATGACTAAAACTCAGCAATATTTAAAGAAGAAATATAAGATACTGTGTGGATTTAGTATTATGCAAAATGCAGGCTCACTGATGCGTAAAGGGAGAATCAATCCGCTTTACCTGGGGAAAGGAGAATTTATCAAATTGCTTGCCTTTTAGGCTTAAAGACCAGATAGACTAGACAATCTCCATAGTTGTAATGGACCTGCCTGATACCTTGAAAAAGGAGAGATCCTATTGGAAGGAAGGAAGGATTGCCTCTAGAAAAACCTTCAATGAGTTTCATGAATGAAGTGATCACACAGAAATCAGAATTCATTAGCCCTTCTTCCCCTCGTCTAAGATTTTATCTTTATCAACCCTACACTGTAATTGCCAAAGAAAACCAACACCCAGGAATTCATCCCCCATCGAAGAAAATCGTCACAACCACACACATAAACTTACAAATGTTCAACGTGCCCACCAGAATCTGCCTCTATCAAAGATACATGTACGTTTATGACATAGGGGGGCCACCTCATTACCACCAAAACAACATTTAGCTCTCTTTCCTACATATGTTTCTGTCTTCATACTCCAAAATGAGCACCGCATCTCCACCCACCTCCCCACCCTTCTCTCCACCTATCTTCCATTCCCTCTCCTACCATTCATTTCTTTCTTCTCCTTTAATCCAGCTCTTTCACCACCCACCACCTCTATTCCTTCCATTTTAGCTGCCAAATAATTGTCCAAGTAGATTTCATAAACCCCTTCAACCCTCCCCCTCAAACTACCATCACACCATGGCCAAACTAGTAGTAGAAGTTCATGATGCATGTGACCTTATGCCCAAAGATGGCCACGGTTCAGCTAGTCCTTTTGTGGAAGTACACTTTGATGAACAAAGACAAAGGACTCAAACCAAGCCTAGAGAACTTAACCCTATTTGGAATGAGAAGTTTTCTTTCAATGTAAACAATCCAAGAGATCTTCCCAGCAAGACCATTGAAGTTGTTGTGTACAATGATCGAAAAGGCGGTCACCACAAGAACTTTCTTGGCCATGTTAGAATCTCTGGAAATTCTGTGCCTTTATTATCCGACTCCGAGGCCATTGATCTTCAGAGATACCCTCTTGAGAAACGTGGCCTTTTCTCGCATATCAAAGGTGATATAGCACTCAAGATTTATGCAGTCCATGATGGTAACCACTATCCTCCTCCTCCAACAAATGCTGGCAATTTTGAAACTGAAGCAACTCCAGCATTCCAAGAAATCAACACCAACAAGCTTCAAGCAGAAGATGCCATTGGTGATCATGAGAAGAAGAATAAGAAGAAAAGGAAGGATAAAGAAGTTAGGACTTTTCATTCTATAGGGACTGCAACTGGAGGTCCTGCCGCTGCCGCTCCACCTCTTGTATCTTCCGGGTTCGGGTTTGAGACTCATGTTATGAAAGAAAAGGCTCCTGCAGTTGAGACAAGAACTGATTTTGCTCGAGCTGGGCCACCTACTGCAATGCATATGCATATGCCAAAGCAGAATCCGGAATTCTTGTTGGTAGAGACCAGTCCACCGGTTGCTGCCCGTATGCGATACAGAGGTGGGGACAAGATGGCATGTACTTATGATTTGGTGGAGCAGATGCGTTACTTGTATGTGAGTGTGGTTAAGGCCAAAGATCTTCCTGCTATGGATGTTTCTGGGAGTCTTGATCCATATGTTGAAGTCAAGCTTGGGAACTATAGTGGCAAGACTAAATACTTGGAGAAGAACCAAAGCCCGGTTTGGAAGCAAATTTTTGCATTCTCAAAGGATAGATTGCAGTCCAATTTACTTGAAGTTACGGTGAAGGATAAGGATTTTGTCACCAAGGATGATTTTGTGGGCAGAGTGTTTTTTGATTTATCTGAAGTCCCTCTTCGCGTGCCCCCAGATAGTCCATTGGCTCCTCAGTGGTACAGATTGGAGGACAAGAGGCGGATAAAGACAAGAGGAGAGATTATGCTTGCAGTTTGGATGGGAACACAGGCTGATGAGTCATTTCCTGAAGCATGGCATAGTGATGCTCATGACATTAGTCATACAAACCTTGCCAACACACGATCGAAGGTATACTTTTCACCGAAGCTGTATTACCTTAGAGTTCAAATCATTGAAGCTCAAGATCTTATCCCCTCCGATAAGGGTCGCGTGCTGGAAGTGTCCGTAAAAGTTCAACTTGGTAATCAGGGAAGGGTCACTAGGCCTTTGCAGACGCGAACCATCAATCCAATTTGGAATGATGAGCTTATGTTTGTTGCATCTGAGCCTTTTGAGGATTTCATAATTGTGTCTGTTGAGGACAGGATAGGACCAGGCAAAGATGAGATACTTGGAAGGGTGATTTTATCAGTTAGGGATATCCCAGCAAGACTTGAGACTCACAAGTTACCGGATCCTCGCTGGTTTAATCTCTTCAAGCCTTCGTTGGCACAAGAGGAAGGTGAGAAGAAGAAAGAGAAATTCTCAAGCAAGATCCTGCTCCGTCTCTGTTTAGATGCAGGGTATCATGTTCTTGACGAGTCTACACATTTTAGCAGTGATCTACAACCATCATCCAAGCACCTTAGGAAGCCACGTATTGGTATCCTTGAACTTGGGATTCTTAGTGCACGAAATTTGCTACCAATGAAGGGGAAGGATGGTAGGACCACTGATGCATATTGTGCGGCGAAGTATGGCAACAAATGGGTTCGAACCAGAACAATTCTCAATACTCTGAATCCTCGTTGGAATGAACAGTATACTTGGGAAGTTTATGATCCTTGCACTGTGATCACCCTTGGTGTCTTTGACAATTGCCATATTAATGGAAGCAAAGATGATTCAAGAGATCAGAGAATTGGGAAGGTAAGGATTCGGCTATCAACATTGGAAACTGATCGAATATATACACATTACTACCCGTTGCTAGTTCTTACCCCCTCTGGATTAAGGAAGCATGGGGAACTTCACTTGGCATTGAGGTTTACATGCACAGCTTGGGTTAATATGGTGACTCAATATGGCAAGCCATTGCTTCCCAAAATGCATTATGTCCAACCAATTTCTGTTAAGCACATTGATTGGCTTCGCCACCAGGCAATGCAGATAGTGGCAGCAAGGCTATCAAGAGCTGAGCCACCTCTTAGGCGTGAGGTTGTGGAGTACATGTTGGATGTGGATTACCATATGTGGAGCTTGAGGAGAAGCAAAGCTAATTTCCTTCGCATAATGTCGCTACTTTCAGGGATCACTGCTGCCTGTAAATGGTACAATGACATTTGCAACTGGAGAAATCCAATAACAACATGTCTCGTGCACGTTCTGTTATTTATTCTGGTTTGTTATCCAGAGTTGATACTGCCCACCATTTTCCTCTATCTGTTTGTGATTGGGTTATGGAATTATCGGTTCAGGCCAAGGCACCCACCACACATGGATACTAGGCTTTCACAGGCAGACAATGCGCATCCAGATGAACTTGATGAGGAATTTGATTCATTCCCAGCATCCCGGCCATCAGATATTGTGAGGATGAGATATGATAGGCTGAGAAGTGTTGCCGGTAGGGTGCAGACAGTGGTTGGAGATTTGGCAAGCCAGGGGGAAAGAGCTCAGGCACTACTCAGTTGGAGGGACCCAAGGGCGACGGCAATCTTTATCCTCTTTTCATTAATCTGGGCTGTGTTTATTTATGTCACTCCATTCCAGGTAGTGGCAGTGCTGGTTGGACTCTACTTGCTTCGACATCCCAGGTTCAGGAGCAAGATGCCCGCTGTGCCTGTCAACTTCTTCAAGAGATTACCGTCCAAAACAGATATATTACTATGATGAATTGGAAGCTATTATAACTTAAAACACCTTATTTGCTTGATTCTGCTCGAGGAAAGATGATCCAGTAAATAATTCCATCAATGTCATGACAGCGGGAAAGCACCTAGGTTCTTTCTCCCCTGACAACCCACTCCGCAAAAGAATCTTACTTTTGCTGAATATGCATATCCCACATTTCTTCAGTCCCATGCACGGAACCCCACTATTATATTTTTTCTCTTTATTCCATATTCTGTACTATTAATAAGCAATCATATTTTGTATTTCATGAATCATATGCAACGCCCCCAAAAAGTTAGCGAAAAAAAAAAAGAAAAGATGGCTACACACTGAAGCAGCTTCAAAGATCAAGCATTGGATCTGTATAAACAAGCGGAACTGCTTAAGCATGTAAATCATTCCAAGAGAAAGGAGAGAATTCCACAATTCCCAAAGAATTGGCAATCCAAAGTAGAATTGAGCTATCCCCTCGATAACATTGGAACAGAACTCTTGCCATTTACAACACAAGAATTTCCATACGTGTCAAATCTTCTATGAAGATTACCCCACAAAAAAACTGGACAAGTAAAATACAAATATATAGTTGACTTGGATGACACGGTCCTAAATCCAACATGTATTAGTGAAGCTACAACAGTAAAAAAGCTGACAATTAATCCTCCTAGAAGTGTACTATCCACAACACCCAATCACCCGCTCCTTTGGCCCACTCTCGCTTCTTCTTTTTTGGATCCCGAGGCAGTATCATTCACCACCGTTTTTTGTGACTAATTTTTCCACTTTCTTAGGAACCATCCAATGAGATTTCTTTTGTTTCGGTCTTATTCTGAGAAATGTTACTTTGCTCTAAAGTCGTCGGTCCTACACATGCAGCTCTCTGATCCCCACAAGCACAAGCTTCTGTCTCTCTTGAATATTCACAGCACTCACATGGGTCAGAACAGGGAGAACATTTGTACTCACTGAGTGTTTTCTCCACCGACTTTGTTTTCTGATTTATTTGGTTGAGAGTCTCAATTACTGACCACCTTCCAACAGAGGTTATCTTAACAATAGCTGAAGCACCAAGCATGCTTTCTGGAGCAACTATGAGAACCTGCTTGTATGCTTTTGTGTGGCCAAACTAGGGAAATGAAAAAAACTAATCAGAAAAGGGAAATAAGAGGTCGAATCATAAACTAAGAAAGCTCGCCATTCAGTTCCAGGAAAAAGAGAGAGAGAGAGAGAGAGAGAGAGAAGAAGAAGAAACAAGTGTCCTGTTTGAACTGAGCCAAAAAAGAGAGGGGCTCTCATTTTTAAGTCAGTGTAAGCAAGTTGGTTTCAATAGAAATGAGAAACGAATAAGAACATTCAAAACATATCAGAGAAGGATTAACACGCAATCCTAGTAACCTTTTCATGACCACCTAGATCAAATTTATTAGACAATAAAATAAAAACAGCAACTGGGCCTTAGAGCGAGAGTATTTCATTTAGATATTTCCATCTCATCAAGTGAATTCCATCTATTGCGATCTGTTATCCGTATTCTTTCCACTCTGCCCTCCATTCCATTGTAAGGAATGAAAGCTTCAAAGATAGAAGTCAATTCACGGCTTTGTTGCTTTACTACATTACTTGGGACCTTCTTCATCCTTGCAGCAGGTGTCCCTGGATTTGGAAAGCAGATTAAAAATAGAAAATAGCACGAAGTAGATGCCATTACGCACTCCATTATGGTGTGGGTACCACAGCTATAAATTTTCATAACACACTCAAGGCGAACACAACATACTAGATGTTAAAATGACCAAGGTGTGCACACGCAATGCAGCAGTCCCTCAAACTACAAAAAGAAATAAATGATGTTTTTCCTCCCTATAATATGCATATGATATAGGCATGAATTTTCATAATGGATCAACTCATTGTACATTTGATGACCCAGAAAGAAATGGATAAGAGACACAGGAAAATAAACAATTAAACTGAATAACACCATAATTATTGCCCCCATCAATTCAAAAAGTCGACAGATTTTATCTTTGACCTACTCTTTTTAATTGATTTTAACAGAGTTAATATCTTCAGTAACCTTTTTGTTAAATATGTAATATAAACTTGAAAACAAAATACTAGTCGCAAGTATGTTATATTGGTTTTGAAAAATCACAAAGGGTCATTATTACCCGACCAAGGGTGTACCAAACATCTCTAGTGACATCTATGATTTCACAATCTAGAAATTACATGTCATATCACTATTTTAGATAGTTCACTTGAGCAGTTTCACTTAAAAAGTGTACCAGTAACTTACTGTGAAAACTATTATAGAAATATGCAATTAACAAGTGAGACATAAAAAATTACAGAAAATAAAGGGCCGCGAACTGGAAATCTGAGTCTGCAAACTAACCTGGGAATCTACATATTATATCGGTAGCAATCTGCATTTCTGGAACTAGCTCAGTCAAGGTGTCGACCACAGTCCTGAATACATTCACAGTGTATTCTCGATTCATTGCCTGGAGATCTCATACAATGATATTTTCTAGCAGCCACCCTAACATAAATTATACAACTACAGCTGGGATCGTTGTTAGGGTTGCGGAGGTAAGGAGAAGCTACTATCAGCACTAAAAAGAAAAGATCAACAATATTGGGACATACAGTCAAAATGGCATCACTTCCAGCCTGCACTGGTACATGAAGAAAGGAGTACACACAAGTGTTCACGAATGAAAGGTGGATTTTTCATCCCAATTCGAAGCATTGTGCTTGCATCAGAAGGAAGTTCAGCAACAATAGCATTCAATAATATTGGAAGATTAACCCCAAAGTCACAACCTGTAAGGTTTCAGGAAATTCAATCTGTTCAACAATTTTTATTGTGAAGAACTAGTATAATTAACATCTCAAATTATTTTGTTTCCAAGCATTACACTTTTTCACGAGTCATGGAACAAAACTCTTTCTGCCGAGCAGCAACATGCTATTTCACTGGATGATATGAACATGGTGAATTTTATAATTAATTTTTCACATTGGTAAGCATGTAGATCTATTTTTCACTTGTTACTCTAGTTTAAGGATAAGAAATGTAGATGATCAGCAGCACCTTCAAACAGTAACATAGCAAAAATAAGCATCTGTTGTTAATAGACGATGGAATGATGTGTAGAATTCATTAGAAACAAGATTTCTTGACAAAAAATAATCTCGTATCTGCAGCAGATACCCAATGGTAGAAACATCAGAAAATTACCATATGCTCCAGTGTCTTCACTACTCAGCCATATCTCCTTTACTCCATCAGCTCCAACTGTTTTTACACGCTGCGTCTGGAGATGAAAGTTTAGATGTTTCTCAACAAATTTGTTCTTCCGCACCTGTTGTGAGAATCAGGTTAAATCCATGTAAATTATAACCATATGAAGAATAGATTGTGATTTTAATTAATTAAGAAACAGAGTTTTTCATTAAAAAACAAACAAGATCAACATTAAAGAGCCTCATTGAAGAAAATGTAGAAACATTACAATTCAAATCTAGACTCTGCACCTTGAGGATGGAGGTCAAGTGCTGGCAACGTCTTGCGGGTCAAAATCCGCACTTGATGACCTTTTAAAGTTCCAACTTCAACTACATGATCTATTTGCTGGACTCAAACTATACTGACTCCTGGTTCTTTCATGTTCCGACTTCCTTGAGGCACACACCCAGCCACCGCCAAGAACAGATAACCTACAACTATTAAGCAAAATGATATCCCCGACACAGAAATGGGCTTGAATCCTACCCTAGATCTCTGCAGCCATATCCAGATTACTAACAACTTGACAATTTGAGATTTATTTAAAAATTCGATAATAAATGTGTTAAGAAGATGAAAAGAGCACATCAGAGACAAAATTTGAAGTTCTACAACTGCCATTGCATATACATTTAAAATTGTTTTAATCAGTCGTTGTTGTCAAAATCAGACTTGTAAAATCTTATAATTTTATGTATTAACATGTATTGAAAGTTCAAACTCAGATTAAAAACTCGAAAACTATTAAAATCTTATAATTTGCACGTAAATCATAAGACAAAATTGTTTTTCTTGCTTCTCTTAAAAAAACTTTATTTTTTCTAGATTAAATTAAAAAAAATAGTCAAATAAAATGATAAATCTTAATTGATTGGATCATTCTCCAGAACGGGGAGTCACTTTCACCTAATCCAAAGTAAATTGTATACATCAAATTTTAGTTATAAATCATTTAAATTATCCTCAACATATTGCTTGTAGAATTTTATCTTCCTTTTTTTTTTTTTTCCAATTCTGAGAATTACTTTGTAGTTGAAGATAGAGTAGCATTGCAAAATTCTCTACCCGCTTCCGTTTCCATTACTGCAATGTCTAGTCAATACACATGGCAGGAGTATAAAGTTGTTATTTTTAAAATTGAAAGAAGGACAACACATATAATCGATTTTTTTCAAGACAAAGACGTGAAGTTGAATAATCAACACCCCAGAGCAAAGAAAGCAGTCTTGACTAAATTTTTTTCACAAACACATTCCATGAAGAATTTATTGCAGCTGTTGGAGCAACTCATGCCAAGGCAAAGGAAATGGAGGGCACCTTCAAGATGCAGTCCCCCTGTGGCAGTGCACCAGAAGTGACTGCCTAGCACTTATAAAAACCATTCTGCATAAGGGAAAGAACAACGCATTCTCTAAATACCGACTCACAAACACAAACAGACAAACTTATTGCTATGTATCACTTGGGGGGGGGGGGGGGGGGGGGGGCGCAACCAAGGCAGTTTTTATAGAACACAGCCGATTGAAATTTCCTTTTGAGAGAATGTGTATATCGAGTCTACATATAAGATGTAATTCGTGCCTCAATTAAGAGGGCATTTTCACGCCTTTGCATGTTACAAACAACTATATACTTTCATTTTTCTATTTATTTATGTAAACAGTTATTTACTTTTTCTGTGAACTGGAGACTCTTATGTGTGCTTGCAACAGTCATATAGCGCATACAGAAGCTAGCTTTAGATCTTTTCTACCTTCTCTTCCCCAATAATCCATCTCGTCAACCAACTTGGATCTGCAGCGAAGGATTTGCATGACATTGGTACAATCCCAAGATCAGCACCAATGCGATCATAATCCATGAGAGCAGCTTCCATCTCTGCTTCAACAGCCGAATCATCTAAAACATCAATTGCGTTCATGCGTACAACATCAGCATAGTGTTTCTCCCTATCCAGATCATGCTCGAAGGGCTCCATAGCTGGCCCCTGTTGGTCCAATTACCATTTGTTAAAATAACAAATGTCACACACACACACACACCGAGAGAGAGAGAGAAATATTGTGCGGTGATGAAACACAGCACCGCGCAAAATATATCATGCCAAAAAGTAGGTTTCATCAGGTTGCAAATGTCTCCGTGCCTATTTGTCAAGTGTACTTGGAGCCTAAATCAATTTACCTGGCACAATTCAGCATAATGTTTATATATCTCACTGCTTTCATCTTGATCACCTAGTAGTGTGCCACCATACCAGCCGCTTTCATCAACTGAAGTCATTGCAAGGTACCTTGAAACCGAACCACAACCGGACAATTGTCATTGATTTGAGTTGCCACAAAAATAAATAGATAAATAAACAAAAAGAGTACAAATCATAGAAATTGCAACCACGTGACTAGCATGAATTTTAAATTTAGTGAATATAGTTGCAGAATCAATTTACATTCTTAATCAAAGAGCAGTATTCAAATTTTTATCATCCAACCTAGAAAACTAATAGGAATTTGCATATGCATGCCCACACACTGACATGCATGAAGTTACATGTGAATGGTGATAGATAATTTTGCCCAGGACTCAAGCTATAGCCAAATCTGCCAGCTTGAGCAAGCAAAGTATGGGGTGTTTAGACCCTTGCTTGGTTCATAAACCATTAATAAAGCTCAACTTTGACTAATAGAAAGCCAATTTGGTCAGCATTGCATTCAGAAACGAAAGTCTAAGAGTAATGTATTCTCTCTGGAAAATGGGAAGACAATATCTAAAAGTACCTTTGGAAGATATCCTCTTCATTGATATCATCAACAGAAGAAAGCAAATTTAATTCTGAGTAACCATCAACATAAATCTCTTTCTGAGATACTCCATTTTCAATTTCACTTTTAGCAGCCTTGGGGGCATTGCCACTCTCCTCATACTTTTTCTGGCCAAAAAGCCAGTTTGGGCTTTTGAGCTGTATTTCACTGCAAAAGAAAGCATATTCAGTGAGTATAGCAAGCACTTGAAAAAAGTCACGAATACATCTTACAAACTTCATGCACCCAAGCAACCCATTTCAGAGCAGGCAAGAGGCAAGTGCGAATCAAAATTAGAACTATGGACACAATAATGAAAAAAATTTACAATCAATGGACCATTTTAAGAGATTTCTCCAATGCAAATACAGTGTCTAAAGGATAAAGACATAAATCAGCATAGTCTACATCAAGTTGTTACTTTTGCCAATTCCAAACTAGGCAAAATACTGAAAAAATCTCAATTTGCTTAACTTTTTTTAATGTGTTTTTGAAATTCTCAGTATCCTTGAAGAAATCTTAATATTCCTTTAGCTTCACATTTACATATCATTTTATGTCTCAATACCAAACCTGCCAAGGGCTAAGAAGGGAGAAAACAAACCAATAAACTTTGTACTAAATGCAAAGAGCTATGTTTCACTACACTAAAAGGGCCAAACAATAAGGCCAAAAGTTTCCTATGATCCTTTCAACTAATGCGGTATAGTCAGTGCTGAAATAAAGAAACACAAAATTTGTATAGTAATGTGAGGTGCAGCACATCCTGGATAACAGTTTGAAGACATCAGAAACACATGCAACTGATGATTTAAGAAAACTGAACCACGCATAAAAGATGTCTGCACTTCAGAGGTAAAAACAGATGTGTGCACCTAGACACATGCAACAGAGAGAAAAAATGATAAAATCAGGCAACAAGTTAACAGCTCTAGTCAAGGGAAAAATTACGCTGCATCTGGAGCCACACCAGAATTTCCTGCACTGCCACCTGGTCTGTGATCAGGTTCACTATAAAGTCTTACATTCTTTACAGTACTACATGTCCGGTCAATCAATTTATCAAATGATGTCAACTTCATTCTTGAAAAATCCTCCCTGCAAGCTGGAATAGGGGCAAGAGGTATTCCAACTCTTACAGGCTTAGCATTGGTTTCCAAATTGCTGTTGAAGTAAGATACAATAAAATAATCAAAAGATGAGATGTACTGAATTTGAACTAACCCAACTCTATTTTTTTTTATTTTAATTTACCACCTATCTGGACAGGGGTCTTCTTCTTCTATTGCATTCCCATAGACATGAAGATAGTAGTCTGAATCTAACTCCCAAAGAGGAGATTTCCCTTCCTGTGGTTGAAAGTAACCAAGAAATCTGGAAAGCAGCAAAGAGATAATCTCAGAATACACTTAAGGAAAATGCATGCCAAAAATAGTATTAGTGGGCATTTGGTATTGCGGAGCAAGGTGCTTTTCGCTTGAAAATGCATCAAAATGTTTTTTTTTTAGTTTTATTTTTCATTTTTTACACTAGTACATCAAAACCATTAGAAAGCACTAAAAAAACATTAATTTGATGTTTTTTCATGTCAAACGCACTTTTAAAACGCAATGCCAAACAGTCTCTTAATCATAAAAAATAAGTTAAGAAAATAAAAAAATTAATGATCGCATACAAATATAATCAAATACTGAAGTACACTCACTAATAAAACATGGAATATAGTTCTAGCTTTCTGTGTTTGGTTTTGGTTATATGTAACAAAACCTACACTGTCGTCTTGGAATTCCAAGAATTCAGTCAAAAGTTTTTGATTTAGTTTGTTAGATATATCTCTTATCCACATATGAAATATGAAACTTATTGAAACTTGAGTCCATGGTTGGAAAATCATAGATATTAAGAGTAGAAGCCTCTCCAAAGAGGAAACATTTCAAATAGAATATGATTCATATTTTACTAAACAATAAATAAAAAAACAAGTGTTTCAGGCAAAAAAAAATAATGAAGTGCATTTTGGTATCTTTACAAAAGTTGACATGCACACTTATCTATATAGTCTCCATAATCAAGTACTAGTGATGATAAAATCTGGAAATCAAAAACTCCCTTGTATTTACAAAAAGCATCTGTTCGGGCATTGAAAATTCACCTCATTTGCTTAGCCAGAGAATGTAAATTATGCAATAAATCAAGTAGAAAGCGTGATGGAAAGAACAGTTACAAATTTATTGCATCTTGCTTTTCACTATCGGTGTATGCATTACTGTAGTATCGCTTGATAGACTTGATAAACTCCCTAGATTGAGTTGTAGCTTTCCACTTTCCCTGCCTCTCAAGGAACACCTGAAAAAGATCGGGCCTTGATATGATGACCACAGTTATGAGCAAATTAGATCATAGAAACCGAAGTTATTCGAGAGAAAGCATACAGTGTTATGAGCAGCAGAACCACCATATTGCTGGGCAAGAGCATCCCCCATGCTTTGATACATATCCATAAGAGCAGCAGCAATGGAACTATCAGGATCAACTTTGGGCATGTCTGTTAGACCCATTGCAAGGAGCTGGCGTCCTAAAGCCGCTAGACCATAAGCATACTGAGCAACATTTGTACGATCCAAGCAGTCAATGCAGTTGGTGCGTAGAACTCCACCTTGAAAACGTGGCCCATCATCAGCACCAACCTTATCTTGTTTTTTCAGTTGACTAGAATCACTCTCTCTATCCCAATTAATTAAAGAATTTTGATTCTCATTATTACTTCCAATCCTTGCAAGATCCCCTGAATTGACTCTTAGATCTCTAAGAGAAGCGTCCCTGTAAAGAATAAAGTCAACTATATATGAAACCCACAGTCTACATAATCTTGTTTTGAAAGGAACCTCCCATTTCCTGCTCCAACATTTACTATTAAATTGGAGGTTTTCATTTCAAAAACAAAAGCAATGAAATGATAAAGCAAACAGCCTTGACAGAAAGAAATGGCTGATTTTATGCTTTTCAGCAAGAGAGGCACTAAATTACCAAATGAAAAGAAGACACCCTGGGTTACAGAATTTCCAAGTACAAAAGAAAGCTTTCTACTTTCAGGTTTCTTAAGGTCCAAGGTTACCATGCTTATAATTGATTATAATACCTTTTTACAAATGTAAGGGATACATCACACACTTAACAGTCAATTTTTTTTCAAAATGCAATGATTAGAAAAAAAGAAAATCTGACCATCCGCCACAGCACATATTCTTGAAGTTATAATGGTAAAAGCTGCTTCAAAATCTTCATATCGTACATTAATCGTGAATGTTTGATGACCTTGAATTACATATCTGTAATTTAACTTATCGCTCTCTCACACACATGGGCACCTTAATAGTGTTTTTTTTTTTACAATAATTTCCTACTAACACTTCAACACCCATGGTTTAAAAAAAAATTTTCAAAGACCAAAATAAAATGGGACGATGGATGACCCAAAATCTCAAAGAAACTGAATATTAGGCATTGAAAAACTTTATACCCAAGAGACCTGAGTTGAAGGTTACATGAAAAGTTCCAGTCATGAAGTAACATAAACACTATAAGTTTGTTTAAATAAATAATACAACTAAAGAACTGGAATACCTTCCGGTGCTTGTTCGACTAAGTTGGTTTGCTCTCCTCTTAACAATGCTAGGTTTACCACTATAGTAAAAACCAGTCAAATCAAGTGCTTGACTTGCCACAGCACCCAAAACAGCCAAAACATTGGCAGACTTGCTTTGGAAACAGAAAAAAGAATAGTAGTCAGTTCAAGATGGTTGTTAGTTATAAATTGGAGTTGAGGTGAAAAGAAATGCATATGTACCTCTTTGCAAACTTGTGATAGTCCCAATGGATAAACTGAAGTTGTTTTTCTTCTGGAAAAATCGTGTTCAGATACACAACCGCATTTGTAAACTCACGCCTTAGCATCATTTCTCTAGGTCTTTTTTCAACAGTCTGCATTTGAGCATTTAAATGACATCCAGGATGACATAAAGCAATAGAAAAGGCATTCCAATTTGTGGTAAGCATGTTGATAAGTGAAAACTACGACAATTAGATAAACCACTGAAGTTAAACAAGAAATGTCACAAAAGAATAAAATTGTCAGTGTGTGAAAGTTGAATTATTATTTTGATGAGGCTGACCATAATTCATAATTATCATAGAAACTAAAACAGATTCAGAAATGGTTTCTTTAACTTCCAGATCCTCAATAAACAGAAAGTTAAAAAGGACATGCCAAATCATGTACTTCGTCCAAGAGAGAAGAAAGTATAATGGAAAGATGGTATACTTTAAGAGGACCATTTAAACAGACACATCACCACATTCTCCAGAGATATACTAAAGCTGATTGATAAGCTTTTGTTAATTATGATAATATAATCAAGTGTGGAAAATAAGCACTCGTCATTTTAATATGTTTTTCCAGTTTAGGAATGAGAAAAACAAATTCAGGTAACCATTTATTAATGCCCAGGGAGGTATTGAAAATACATGAAAACAATGCAACAACAGCCATTTAATGACAATCTAGTTGAAAAGGCTGCATACTTGAAAGTCCTGCAAGGAACAATCAGCGGGTGTACACAAAAGAAACTGTAAGGAGCAAGTAATTTGGGTTTGCTGGTATCGTATAACAAGCAAGAAAGCCAACTCTAATCTGGTGATTTCCTTTGTAAATTAAATCAAATGCAAGAATTATTCAATTGCATCATGTACGATAATGCAAGATCTATACAGCAAACAGAATCAGTATTTTAGGAAGGCAACAATCAAAAGGAATCTAACAAGAGTCTCGAATACATTAAGCACAAAAATAAATCTGAAAATAACCTTAATCAAATTAAGCACAATTATGGGACTGCCATATCTCTTCACCAAGTCTTCAAAATGCAATTTGGTCGCCTGATAGGTAGGATCATACCTTTGCACTAACATAGATTGAAAAATAATATCAGAAGACTTCTTTGTAAGAAGATAGGTGCTATAGGTGCTATGTGATCTACATCACTGCGAGACTCAACAATGAACTAATCAAATAGGTCAAATCAATGGCCTTACAGATTATATCAGGTTTAGGACTAAATCGTGAAGCTTCTTGTGACCAGAAAAGGGGAATTGAACCACGCATCTGCACAACAGAACTCATTTTCCCCTTGCATGATCCAGCATCTTCATCAAGGACAATTTGCTCTGTTTCAACATCATTTGCAACTCTTCCCATATCATTAACCCCCCTTTTCAAGTAACTGCACTCAATCAACATAAAGTTATTACAAGGGTTGTCTTAAATGTAGTAGAAGATTTTATGGTTGGTCAGAACACTTCTCTGAAATAAGCAGATATAGCTTCAATGAAAACGAGGACACAAAAAAAATGAAAATTGATGGTTTCCAACAGGCCACCACAATCATTCAAATAATACCCATAACCATAATGAAGCAGACTGTGGCTTGTGCAATCAAGAGTAAAGAAATTCATCCAAGGACAATGTAATGATGTAATGGCAGATGACTGCATAAACAAATACAGACCATAATGTGTAGATTATATCACAGATAATGTCAAAAGGAACATGAGTCTCATTATTAGATCTCTAAACTTAAAACATAAGAAGTCAAATGAATCAAGGTTGTCAAATAGAATAAGTTCAACCAGGGTTCCCGTGAGCAGGCCTTAATTCCAGTTCAGCTATAAGAGAAACTTGTAGTCAAATCTGGTCAAATACCGGCTGTGTCAGGCATTTGGACTGCCAACCTGACTAACCCAAACCAATTTTGATCGATTGACCTAGAACTAATAATGGTGACCAATTGTAACAGGTTCACCAGGAACTAATAATGCTGATGCAGCCAAATACAATTACCAAGACAATTAAACTTAGTGGTTTTTTAAGTCCTCAGGCTCGTGTGTCTATTGAGGCCGAAGGGTTGTGCTAAGCCATTTTATTAAGGAGGTACCTTTTTTAGCTTTGGTTTTAAATGACATGAGACTTAAAATAAATATATATCTTAGCATTGCAATTTGCTGGAGCATATACATTCTCAAAAATAAATTAAAAGATAAATTACAGAGCATATAACTAGTGATTGTTGTCAACCTAAGCAACCCTCGACCATTCCCTAGTGCCATGTGGTTCATCAATTATGTTAGTGTGAAGAAAGGTTCTGACTCAAATTAAGATTAGAAAAAAAAAAAGAGATCTACCTATCTAGGATTTTCAAAGATAGAGTGGTTCACATGCACAAAATAAACATTAAACATGTTAGAAACTACTTCAGCTATTTGTATTAGACTATTAGTGTGAAAGGATGTGTTAATGTTTGCCTTAAGTTGCACACAGGATTGTGTATCCTATTGCTTGCCTCACTATATTTTTTACTCGCCCTTCTACAGTGTTTCATTTATTAATGAATCTCGACTTATACAAAAAATAAAATTCAAGAAGAAGAAAAACTTTTAGTTGTAACAAACATTCATGGAAAAATATTTTTTTCTCGATACTTTGTTAGCTGAAACTTTTCCAATTTGACTAAGAAAGAATGCTAAAATAGATTTAAAATACAAATGAGCACATAGACACTGAGACAATTAACAAAGATTAAATTAAGCAATTTTTTATTCTTTGTTTAACATTCAATGTATATTATTTGACAGCTGTTCAAGCCAGACAATTCAGGTTGAAATTCTGACCTTATTCCTTTTCCACATCAATTTTGAAAACTTTGGAATGAAGATCACTACTATCACGATTCTAAAAGATGTACTTGAGACCCCAAAATCCACTCCCCAAAAACTCAAATGGACCAAACCTACTACAGAAACTTGTGTAAGAAAAGCATCACCTAAATATATCTTGCTGAAATACAGAAATTCCAGGAAAGCAAGGGAGTTTAAAATAAAAACAAAACCTGCATAAGAGAGTGTGGGTGTGTGTGGACGGGTGCTGGGGCAACCCAAAATGTATAGCTCAACTAGTCACACTTGTTAGCTAGAGTTCCCATCTGTCTTGTGAAGGATTTCGCTATTTATTTATTTGAAAGGTGGAGGCATGACTAAAGAAACAGGGAAAAAGGGATCATCACTGAAAGTCTCAGAAAGTTGGTTTAGAAACAAAATCCTCTACCAAAGGATTATTTTAATGAAAAAGAGAAGCGCTAATCCACCAATAATTTTTTAGTTAAAGAACCAGAATATCAAAGGGGAAAAAAAACATTAGCCACCATAACACAGTCCAACCTAAAGTGAAGGGTACAAAGAAAAACCTGCATCAAGTTTGGTGGAAGACTTCATAACTTCACCCTGTCACATCTGATCTCCTAAACTGACCATATAAAAATCAACTTCAACACAATCCAAAGGCAGCAATCTTGTAAGTTTAATTGTCTTGGTAAATCATCACCATACATGCAGCCATCCCTCTCTACAAGTACAACACCAGAAATAGCAACTAAGCCTTAATTCCCAACTAGTCGGGGTCTCTCTCTGTTCATGCACTCATTAAATTACAAAAGGATCCTCTAATTTTGGGACCACTGTCAGTTTGGTCACTGGCTTTTAAATAACACACACAGTCTATTATGTGTATGTGAAAGAGAGAGAGAAGGACAATATAAAAAGCTTGGAAGCCTCTGTGCAGAATCCAGTGACATAAACCCGTTTGTTTTGTTTCTAAAATATAAAACATGAAGATGCAACTGAGCTTTATGCATAGATGAACTTATTCAAACCAGAACATACCGTGTACCAGCAAAATGCCGAGAGCGTCTAGAAACCAGTGAAACACCAAAGTCTCTCCCAAAGATCGACAGCCTGATCTGCCATGATTAAGTACAGTAGAATTAGTTGAAATGCTAAATACACATTACACTCAAGTAGAATAAATTTTAAAGATATTATCAAGAAATCACATTGGAGGAATTTATTTGTACAAGATAACAATGTAGTTAGAAACAAATTCCAAATCCTTAAAACACATATCCTACTTCCATAAATCAAAATCACTTGACGTAAAGCAGCAAAATGTATTACAGACCAATAACTCAGATTCAAACCAGAAATGAAGTTGTTATTTTAGCTTAAGAGAAACAAATTATAACATTTGTCATTTGTGCTAGAGTTCTTCACAGATTATGTCCCAAGCATCTCCAAATCTTCCATTTTTTACCAAAATTCATACTCCATTAGCATTAAGTACTAGTAAAGCTTCCAAATTTTGCCTAGCACAAACTACATTACATCTGAAATTATAACTACGGCCACTTATTTTTCTTAATATACAGAATATCAATCTAATAATCAGCAAGAATATGGTAAAGCTGCGTGCATATTTGTAGTTTGTGAAACAGTTCACTAATTATGTTCCAAGCATCTCCAAATCTTCAAAATTTATTCAAATACATACTCCATTTCCATTAAGTATTGGAATGCTTCCAATTTTAGCCAGCATAAATTATATTACATATGAATCTATATTTGAGCCATGGTTAAAATTTTTCTTGAAATACAGAATATCAAACCAAACAATCAACAAGCATATGATAATGCTACAAACATAGTTGAAAGAAGTACAACTTCAAAGAAAACACAAAAATAGAGCAAGAGCATGTTGAAAAATAAATTATCTCAAAAAAGTAACTGCAGGGTTACAATGACGAAGATATATTCAAAGCGTAAAAACCATGTAAAATATTTAGCATGACAAATGATCATTGACAGATTAGTTAGAGATACAAGAAGCAAAAAGAATTGCAAACCTGCTTAAAATTTCCATGCACTAATGCTATTGTCCAAATAGTATTACCACATCTAGACCGAACAGCTCGTGTTAGATATGCATTCCAGACGAATATGTTATCATATGGCATCCCATCTTCACCCATTGAGGTCACATTCTTTTGCAAGCTTTGCATTATAGGATATGTGTAGCTAAAGAAAAAATCCTTGGTCAAATCTACACTAGATAATAGCTTTTTGTACCTGCATTTGAGGCAACAGATAGAAGAACTATTCAGAAACTAAAAGTTAGACTCGTGTTAGACAAGGGGTGAAAAGAATCTTGCACCACTAAGGAAAAGAGTGCAACGAAATACTTAAAAGCTTCAAAAAAAGAAAAAAGGCAAATGAAACTAAGGCGAGAAAATAAAAATTGCTACATCAACCATTCCAATTAGTCTCCTCATGTTTTACCATTTTTTCATAACAAATTATAGATGGCGAAGGATAAATCATTCCTAACATTCTCTTTGTACATAATGAATTGTAAGTTTTATGCTCTTGAAGAAGATTACATTTACACTTTCTCCTTCCCTTTTTCTTTCAACTATATTCTTCATTTCTCTATTTCCATCTCTAAGAGCATTCATATTTTATGTTGTTTGAAATATATATATATATATATATATATATATAGAGAGAGAGAGAGAGATAGAGGGGGGGGGGGCAAGACATGGAAAAGAAAGTCACAATAATATGTGCTCTCAATAAATAAAAAAATTAAAATGATATGTATGCCAATATTCTCTCAACCATAGATTTTTTTCCTTTTGATAAAAGAAGCAATTTATTAAAATGAAACATACATACAAGGGTTGCACCTCATTTGTGCTCTATAATCAACAGATAGTAATAAATAAGAATATGGAATGCATGTTCGTGATTTCTTTTTGGGGATTTCTTGTCCTCCCATTCGCCTCTTTTCCTTCTTGAATTTTATCAAGTGCTTAAAAAAATGCAAATTGATTATTCTAGATTGGGGATCCTCTTTTCATTTCCAACTTACAAGGTTAGCAATCTCTTTAGCAATTTCAAGGCTATTTTGTTCATCTAAACAAGAATTTCCTACATGACCTCTTACTTTTGTGGCCGTAAAAACCATGGATGCTCTATAAGGATAAAGAGAACAGGAATCATTTTTCATTCATAAGAAATATGAAAGATTGATGATATGGGGGAGAAAGTGAGTATATGTGCTAGCAGTAGAATGTAAAATTGGCACTTTCCCCAATTGAATTCAAAAAATAGTCCTAATAAGATTCTGTAAGATTTGACATTAAAACTGATGCTATGAGAGGGAAAGTGAGTATAATAACTCAATTGTAGTAACATAAATTAGCACTTTACCAAATTGAATTGGACAAAGAATCCTAAAAAGGTTATATAAGATTTTTCTTTTTCTTTTTTCTTTTTCTAATTTAAAATACATGCCTAATAATAAGTTTTTCATCTCAAGCTAGAAACTGAATTGTTTGAGTCATGCCAAAAAACATCTTTTCCTAATAATTAGGCAAAGCTATGGTAATGATAGTGGCAACAATGACCAACAAAATTCCCACATAATGGTGTCTATGAGCTTGAAAATTCTGCAATCATATAAAATGTAGGACAGAAGAAGCTGCAAATAAGGAGTGATAGCGACCACATGAAACACACACAGAGACACAAAATGGGAGGATAGAGTAAAGTGAAAAGGCGTATTTGTCATTGTATTGCATTGATAACAGAATGAGAAAGAAAAATCATGAACAGAATGCATTGTGCCTGTGTTTCTTATGTGCATTTGCATAAACCATGAAACCAAAAATTCTGGATGAAGAGAAGAAAAGGCAAAACCTTAGCTCAGCAAAGAGAAGGGTCACAAACCAATCAATCAACAGCATGCAAAGGGAAGGAAATACCTTAGCTCAGCTTTAGAATGCGCCACATCAGTTTGAACTGTTCCATGGGGAATGGTAATCAATTGGCTCTCATCAATGCCATATATCGCATGACCACAAATAAATCCTATTTGCCGACGCTTTGTCACTAGAATCAAATAATATGACTCCAGAAACTTAATGCAGCCTAAAAACACCAAAAGAACAAACACCAGTAACACATCCATGCATCAAAAACACAAAAATACACATAAAATAGTAGTGACCCAACACTAACCTGCAATACCATAAGCCTTCACTACAAAGTTTAGCCCCCCAGTGGCACGATTCCCTTCAGCAATTCGCTGAAGCAAGTTTTTTATTTCTTGCGGTGAATAAACAACTGGGTCTTCACTGATATTGAGATCAGACGGCTCTGATCGATCAATCTTCAATACTCGAAACAATTGCTTGTTCCTATCACTCCCAACTAGATAAAATCTCTGATAAAGAAAACCCAAAAAAATCATATTAGTTTTATTATTCATGTTCTAATCTCTTCTGGAAACGATGAATTTCTTAATTAAACTAAAGATTCAAGAAATTTAAACATTGACCATCAACTAATTCAAACTATTGGAACCGCAATTACATGAAACACTAAATACCGAAGATCCCCAAAATTCTACAGTTTTCAAATTTAATCTTCAAATTCCAAAATAACCTAGCTATATTCAAGTACGAATTTTAAATCAAAAGCGGTAAGAGAATGATTGAATATTGTTACCTGTCTAGTCTCGTAAAGTCTAAATTTCTCGAGCGTGTAAGAGTTGTGATCCGTTTCGGGGTCGTTGGAAGGGTGGATTTTGGCGGAGACGTAAGGAGGGAGCTTGGATTTCGAATTATCCAATTTCGCCATGGAAATGGAGGTGGGTAGTTTGGGAATTTAAGAAATGGAGAAGAGGGAGTGCTAAATCGCCATGAATGTGTTTCTTTTTGCAGTTGGAGTGGGGAGAGGGAGAGAGTGGGAATTGGAAATGATAAGAGGGTGTTTTGGAGAATCCATGGAGTTATATCCGTTTGTTTTTAATGTTTCATATTTTTTTCAAAAGTAATTTTTTTAAAATTAATATTTTTTTATATTTTTAAATGTTTTAATATGCTATAAATTTTTAATATATTTTCAAGTAAAAACTTTTTTAAAAACAATTGCTACTACACTCTCAAACATTTGTTAAATATAAACTTTATAATTCTTTAAGGGTTATTTATTCAATGCTTTTATTCACATGGAATAAGATCATAATTGTCACATGGCGATTCAATTTAATGTATTAAAATTATAGTTATTAAACTCGATTTGGAATTTAACTTGGTTAAGAGATTAAGTCTAAAATTATATGAGTTAATCTAGATTAACTTAAAAAATTAAAAAAAATTAAAAAAAAAAAGCAATTCACGTAAAGATAAGCTATACATATTATAAATAATAAATTTTAAAAAATTATTTCAAAATATTTTTTATTTTATATTATAAAAAATATTATTTTTTTAAGTTTAATTTGAAGTATTTAAATTTTTTATTCTACATTAAAAAACATAATTTTTTTATTGTGAATAGAAAATATATATACTTATGTGCTTCTAATTTCACAAAAATATAACTTTCTTTTAATATTTATATAATAAAATTTAATATGGTTTAATAACCAACAAGAAAAACTATGAAAATAAAAATATAAAATAAACTTATATTTAAAATAAATTTTTGCATACATGAAGCATGTTTTCACTCTCTTTCTTTTTTTAATTTGAAACATTAAAAAAACACTGCCAAGAATTCAAATTATTAAATTATCAAATTAACTTTATTTTTTTAATTGAAGTAACAAATTAATAACGTTTTTAAGAAAAATTGCACACAACAAAAGATATGGGCATTGTATTGTTATTTTTTTTTAATTTTAATTGCAAACTAAAATATTTATTTTTATAATTGTTAAATAAAAAAATATTCAATATAAAATAAAAGAACAGAGAGGATAAAAAAAAAAACTCAAGCCACCCAAATTTTTTTATTTGTATTGATAATTGATAATGATGTATAAAATATAATAATCTTACACATAACACAAATAATGTATATTTTATGCAACAAAAATCAATAATAAGAGAATCCATGGGTGTTAATGGTGAGGCCAAATATTTCAATTTAATGTTGCTAAGAAGGCAGAGAAGGATTTACAATAAAATGATTAATATATAAATTCTACATATAATTTACAATGTATATTGTGTGTGATTTAATGATTATATGAAAATTTGTAATTATAATATAATTTGAAATAATAAAAGATACTAAAATAACATAATCAAGATATTTTAAAAGAAATATATATTCTAATATTCATTTATAATTGTTATGGTATTTTAACAACATTCAAATTTTTTGTTTTTTTATTAATGTAATTATCTAGAACCAGCTTGTGTGTATTTCGATTAATTTTATGAGTTTTAAAATTATTAATTATATAAATTTTGTGTTTATAATTTTGAATTAATAATTTTAAAAAAATAAATATGCGATAAGTTGAATTATATCTTTAGGGTTGTGCTTTTATCTATTTTTGTGGGAATTTAATATGGTTTTAGATGCTTTGACTGCCAAGAATTTGGGTCGAAGAGTTGTCCTTGTTCTGGGGAAGTTCTGGGGAAGGAGGGCTGACAACAGAACAAAGAGGGGAAAGATAATACTAACAAAAGTCAAGTTACTCTCTCGATTATGGAAAGGAAAATCAATCATATTTTTCGTTGATCTAGCTTGTAGCAGCCTCTACTCTCATGCAACAGTGCTTTTCTTATTCAAGAATCAGAATCCTGTTGTTTTTCAGAAAAAAGGAAAGGATATATCAACATTCCTACTCTTAAAATCAGATATCTGTCGTTAACAATTCAACTCCGGCTACAAATCCAACAAAACCTATGAAATTTTTTGAGGAAAGCACTGTAAATCTGCAATGTTCTTATACATGGCCATTATGGAAATTCCAAAATGTTCTATATTTTAGCTTTAATGGGGTTGGAAATTAGGGATGGAGATGTGCTTTGTGCTTGCAGGAGAAATTATGTACAAGGGAAACATGATTTATTTGGAACAAGTTGTTCTGTAGAATTTGTTTTTTATTAAAATGTCTTTTTTATGAAGCTATAAAATGTCTTTACAAACATCAAAGTGAGATAGGAGCAGCTTCTTGGTAAAGAGTGAGCCATCGGCCACCAATAGCGAACACCTAACACAAGATCCTGGAAAGAGACAGTCCTCTGATGCCATCTCCTGGAAAAAGGGAGATTTTGTAATTGCAGCAAAGTTTGAAGCCAACTAGCCAAGATTTTGGCTCCAAGATGCTGGAAATCGTCTGCAGTGTCCATTGATAGCACCTCTCCGCTCTACGTAATCTCCATCTGCTTGATCATCACTACAGTAGTATTCTTTCTCTGGGGTTTGAATATATCCAATGCTATTTCGCGTAGCTAACAGATTGGATGAAACAAGCATGTGAGGGAAGCGGAAGCACAGCAGCCAGATCGATAAGGAAATCAGAACGCATTGCAATCTCCTTAGCCAAGCTCTCACCGTCCAAAAACTCTTGAACTTGGAGCAACAAAAACTGTACGAAACTTCATAAGAATGTGAAGGAAGAAGAACAAGTCTGCATTGAACCTAAAATATGTGATTAACACTGCAAGTTTTCTGTCGCTGGATAAGCAAACATAAATACCGTCCGAATGAGTAACTCTGTCTCTGTGCTTGGGACCGACATAGGGCAGGAAAAAGTATAGAGGGTCGATGAAGAGTGCAACGATTAAAGTGATAAGGAAGATATGCTTCCAATACGTGACAATGTCTCTGTCAGGATCCAGGATGTGGTTTCGCCATAGGATTTGGAGAGGGTTAGGATCTGTTAAGCTGATAGCATGTTGGTGGTGACGCCTGAAGCGGCGGAACTTGGCTGTTGGCCGAGAAGCGAGGAAGGGACGGGGATTGGCTGGCCTGCTCCATTTATTGTTTCCTGTTCCATTTCTTTCATTTCTAGCTCGCTGAGACCAGAAAAAAACATGTATAACAATTTTGTCAAGAGCTGTGACTTCCTCTATGTTTCTACACCAAATCTTGTTACTCTTTAGATTCTGCAACTTTCACTTGCTCTTATTAATTGAACCCATCAAGATTTATTTATCAAAAGTTAAAATAAAGAGTTGCAGAATTCATCTGAAGAAAGGAATTGTGACAGGGCACACAAAAAAGAAAAACAATTTGCATGTTCATCAACTGACGATTATAGGTGTTGGCAAAAGGATGCAACCATGACACACTTGAGCCACACGAATATTAACTCAGCTCTTGTGAGGATGGAGAGTAATCGGAAGGCTACAAGCTGGCATCGGAATAGACATGTATATGATCTTTTCGTCTTGAATCACTTTCTCCCATTTGAATTGTGTTACCACATTGTGCATAAAAACAAGAATCGCCAGCCGAGCATATTCTTTTCCAGGGCACATTCGAGGTCCTCCCCCAAAAGGTACAAAACTGTATGGTTCAATGTCCTTCCCCTCAAATCTTGAAGGATCAAATTTCTCTGGATCTGGGAAATATTTGGGATTTTTGTGTGTTGAATGTACACTCCAATGCACCTGCAAAGTACATATGATATCCATGATAAGATACATTATTTCTAACAATCCAAACGTCCAGCTTCATGAATCATAATGAATATTGAAACTGTAAGTTGTGGATATGACATGCTTGAAATCATTTGCGGAATGTTTTGGAAGCTAACAGCTGCCCTGCAAAGCGCGAAGGAAAGGGGTGCTGTAAAATATTAGTTGTTGTCAACCATGACATACCTTCCATCCCTTGGGAATGGTAAAACCTGCATAAGAGAAGTCAGTTATGGCCTCTCTAAACCCTCCTTGACCAGGCGGAGATAGTCTCATGACCTCGCAAACCACACACCAGGTATATTTCATCTTTTGAATATCATTCCAAGTCAACGACTCTCCTGGAGCTTTCAACTCTTGAATCTCCATTTGTTCTGTGAAGCAAATAGCATGATATATACGATGAGTTCATAAATACCACCAGATGAAATAAAGCGTTTCAGGTAACATAATATATAGCTCCATTGCCTTTTAATCTTATTTGGTGTAAACCAAATTATCGAATCAGAACAGATTGATTCAATATATTGGTTTCGCATTCTCATTTCAATTCTATTTCGGTAAGAAAAAAAATCATAAAACCATTACATTTTGGTTTGGTTTGGTTTTGTTCGGATTCGAGAAGAAATCCCACAAAACCAACTAAATAAACTCTAATTCATGCGGGACAAAGCGAAAGATTTGAAAGATTAGAAGTAAAGATATAAAGAAAGCTAAGAAGAGATGAAAAAGAGTCGAAGAAGAGAAGAAAAATTAGTGAAGGAAAATAAAAGGTCTAACTTTTTATCAATTCATCATTTACCGACTCAAATAGTAAAATCCTAAAACAATAAACGATTAGGCCAAGACCTACCAAAAATAAATTGAAATTCAAACTATAGCAACATCAAATCTAATAATAAAAATCAAATAAAAGTCTAAATAAATTAAACTATAATCATATGCATATGTTAATCATGTTAATTTAATATGTCATGTAGTTAATCGGTTGGTTATATATTTTTTTATTATATTCATGTAAATACATATTTATTATTAATACAGGTTTAATTTATTTTTAATATTTATATAATATAATATTAATAAGTTTAATATTTGATTTATGAATATAGAGTAAAGATTAAATTTACTAAATAAAAATATTTTATAAAAAAAATGATAAATTCATGAGACAATAATAATATAATAATAATAATAACCGATTGGGGAACTTTCGCAAAATGAGAAAGCAAAACAGAACTTTCAAGCAAAATTGTAGACAGAACGAGGCTAGTTCAAGGAGACGAACCTTTCAAGACCTTCGTATAGACATGGGGATTGTCAGCAAGATAGTACATGGCCATTGAGATCGAAGCACTGGTTGTATCATGGCTTCCAAACAGTAAACCAACAA
>Ga0325402_1000406_pt1 | contig 29311 bp, 23 predicted proteins | sample PopdelMetagenome_22_FD_207212 | JGI IMG/M metagenome (GOLD analysis project Ga0325402, IMG submission 207212) | Populus deltoides microbial communities from Bellville, Georgia, United States - Xylem-PdKOR-R3 | ecosystem: Host-associated > Plants > Phyllosphere > Stem > Wood/Secondary xylem... | reverse complement strand
GTTATCAACAAGACTGACCTTGCACCAGCAGTTGGAGCTGACTTAGTTGTCATGGAGCGCGATGCACTTAGAATGCGGGATGGAGGGCCATTTGTTTTTGCTCAGGTCAGTTTAGCACTCTGTTTCTTATGTTTGATTGCATTTGTTTATGGCGAGCTCGCTACAGTCTTGTAATTTGTTGTCTAAAGTTGGAAGATACAACATAGAATAGGAGATCAATTTTAAGAAAAGAAAAGAAAAGAATTAGGAGATCAATTCTAAGAGAAGAAAAGAAATGAAACAATACAAATGGATAGAATCTTAAGAACACACCAAATTTCACCTACCCTGCTCGTGTTTGAAGTGCCAGACCACACTGCTTGTGATACGGGTTCTTTCCAAGTAGAAGCAGGAAGGCTTTTTTATATACTTGTGATGTTGTAGTACAGGAAAGAATGCAATAGAGAGAGTTAGAGATGGTGTAAACAGTGTTGACAGCTGAGAACATTATGGCAGGGGTCAACTTGAGCAATGGTGGAGGGTACTATCACCAAGTCTCTCCAATTCTGAGGGATTGCATGTTATACCATCTGACTGGGGCATGTCTTTAGAGTATTCATGGAGTACCCCAGAATGAATTAGGGTTGCCACCCTATACAATGCTCGAGTCTTCACCCTTCAGCATGTTATCCCCTGTCCAGATTGTCCGCTCCTCCTCCCATGCCTTTCTCTGTTGCTTCCTACAATGCAGCATCACTAGTAAAGAATGATATCTACACAGTCAAAAGAGGGTCTATAATGGTGTCTTTTGGGTCTTTAAGTCCAATCTACACACTCATGCGCGCGCACAAAACATAATAGGTGAATCACAATTGCCGTATAACATGTGGGCTTACAAGAAATGCTACTCAGATTTCTGAACAATGAATTGTTCTATTTTACTGGTTTGTTTGGAAATATACATAATCCGTATATTTCCATCCTGGTGCACAGCTGGACATTCCACTTCCGATTGGCCATGGAATCTAGCCTCAATAAGATATTCTTTTCTTTCTTCTGCTGTTGTTTATGGAATCTAGCCTTTTTGAGGTTATAGTAGATGGTTGCTTCACAATTCTCTCTTCCGAGTATGGCTCATGTTTAGGTTATCCTTTAGTTACAGAGACCCTGCCCTATCCAACTATTCAATGCTTGTTAACACTAATGCTTTTGGACTAGTCATCTTCTCATATTTTTAGTTCTTGAACGATTTAATTCTTTGGTCTGCCAGGCCGTGAGCTGCTCTGAATACAGTGAGACAACCTATGTCTATAACCATTCTCTTGAAGTTGCGCTTATTTCCTTTGCTGTTCATAATGTACCTGCAGGTGAAGCATGGACTTGGCGTAGAGGAAATTGTGAACCACATTTTACAAGGTTGGGAAGTGGCTACTGGGAAAAAGCGCCATTAACCTGGTGCATCCGAAGGGTGACCTGGCATGTCTCTGTCTCAATCTGGTCTCATTGACTTCTTAATTTGGTGCTTTCTTGAGTCTTTATTAGAAGTAAAGGTGATAATATGGGTATTGCATGTTTAGTTGAAGCGAGTTGAGAGCATGAAATAAGCGTATCAGATTGCAATAATTGATTCCTTTATGTATCGATCACAACCAGCCTTGCACTACAGCATCCATACAACTATCAGAGCATGGTGCCATGCAACATGACCTTTTATGTCGCCATTCATTATTGTTCAGAGCTAGAATGGGCCTTGCATGTTTTATATTTTTTCAATTTGTCCCTGTAATTAGGGCATCAAAAATTTTGAGTTTAGAACTATGTGAGATATTAAAACCTCAAATATGTTTTTGAGTTTTTCTGAATTAACTTGCGTGTGTGACCCAATTTCTTTCTCGGGCTGGGGTTAACAGGAAAAAAAACACAAAAATAAAAAGGTTACATCAAAGATTTATTAATGACATTAGCAGTACCTTGATAACTGGTGTTAGGGGTGAACAAAAAAAATTGAAAAACTGATTAAACTGAGAAAAGCGGAAAAAAAATAACTGAAAAAACCAAACCGAAAAAAACCGATTAAAATTTTGAGAAAACTGGCCGGTTCGGTTCAGTTTCGGTTTTATATGCAAAAATTAAAAAAACCAAAACGAACTCAAACCGAAAAAAACTGAGCCAAATAAAAAAAAACCAAGCCAAACCTGAAAAAACTGAGTTAAAACTGGAAAAAATCGAGTCAAAATCGAGAAAACCGAGCCAAGCCGGTTTGAACCGGTTTTTTTCCTTAAAAAACCAAATCAAAATTGATCAGTTTGAACCGGTTTCGGTTTTTTTTCAAAAAAATTTAGTTTGGTTAATTTTTTGATAAAAACTGAACCGAACTGAAAATAATCACCCCTAACTAGTGTAACAACAGAAGCAATTATTAAGGTTTGTGATTATTCCATGTAATTACAAGTTAAGTTAAAAATGTTAGTTAGAAGTTAATTTGTTAGATGGTCAAGAAGTTCGTTAGCATAGCATGCAAAAATCAACTCAGAATAATCGGTCAAATCTGCAATTCAGGTCATAAGACCCTTCAAACCTTGTTAAAAACAAACAACAAAAAATATTAAGCTCAATTCTCAATTAACTCGATATTGAAGGATGAAATTAAAAACAAAATTCAATTAGAAAAATAAATCGAGTCAACCCGAGTTAATCTGTCAAACCTGAGTCATGAAACTGAAATAACCGTTAGAAAGCAAACCGAAATAAATTATGAAACCTAATTCCCAATTAATTCAATATTAAAGGATGAAATTAAAAAAAAATTAAAAATAGGATAAAAAAAACCCCGAGGCAACTGAGTTAACTCGTGACTCGGGTCATGAGACCATGATAACCCTATAAAAAGCAAAATGTAAATCAATCATGAAGCACAATTCTCAATCAACCTAATATTAAAAAGATTAAATTGAAAAAAATATATTAAGAAAAATATTAAAAAAAATATCATGAGTTAACTTAGGTTAAACTTGTGAAACTTGAATAATGATACTGTGATAACTCTATAGAAAGAAAATAAATAAAAAATACAAAGTCAAACTATCAATCTATTTAATGTTGAAAGATAAAATTGAAAATAAAATATTCAATTAAAAAGGATAAAAAAAACTCAAGCCAGCCCGATTAACTCATAAAGCTCGTGACCTTAGTCATGAAACCTTGATAACCCCATATAAAGAAGAAAAAATATGAATCCAAATTCACAATAAACTCAATATTGAAAGATGAATTTGAAAAATAAATCAATTTAAAAAAAAAGCAAGAAAAATGACCTGAGTTAATTAGGTTAACCTGCTAAACATAGATCATAAAACTAGGATAAATTTATAGAAAATAAATCAAAATAAATTATGAAGTTTAATACACATTAAACCCAACTTTGAAGAATAAAATTATATAAAAAAACTTGATGACCAAATTGTAAAAGGCATTTGGCATTTCACTGTTCATTGTTATAGTGAAGTGTTAAGGCCTTTTAATATATCACTAAATTTTAGAGGATTAGTTTCTCAAGAAATCTCTAATTTCTACCGATAAACCCAACTTTAACGGGCCTACACCCCCTTTGAAAGCCTAAAAATCCAAGGTTTTAGGCAACGTGTTTGAACCCAACTCTCATAGGCTAAACTCAGGGTAAAAGCCCACCCCTCGTGGGCTCGACCTAAGGAGAGAGCCCAGCTTCCATGGACTCATTATATATATATATTTTTTATTATACCATCCCTACCATCCTTGGGTGTATAAAAGTTCTTCGAGACCTATTATATTTTCCATCAATATTAATGCTGTGTAAGAGATAATGTATAAGAATTTCACAGTGACTTATGATATTTCCATCGTATTAATATTTGTGTAAGATATATTTATCCCTCATTAATGTATATATTAGAAATATTTATTTGTCATTAAAACTATCAGGGTAAAATTACACTTTAGCCCCTTATCTCCATAAAAGAATAAGACTCATGGGCTATAAATACCTCATGAATCCTTCAAGCTCCTGGTTTACAATCTTCATTCTCTACTATATACATATTTTTAGAGTATCTCTCTTTGAAATATCATTGTTTTCTCAATTTAGAAAAAATATTTACTTAAACATTTAAAAGTCCTCGAATCTATCAAATGTGATCTTTTACAGGTATCGGCCACCAAGTACTTTTGTCTACCAACCAATTTATCCAGAAAGAATTGATCAAATTGTTAGAATTAAGAGACTAACCAATCATCCAACACACAAACATTGTTTCTAAACTACTTGGATTTTCTTGGACATCATTACTTGCCTACTTTAATTCATGCTTAGCAACAATTTTTTTAATACTATAATAAAATAAAAAAAATAATATTCATATGAATTTAACTTTGTCCCTTAATTTTTTTTAGCCATCACAATTTTACCCCCCTCCCCTCTCTTAGATTCTCAAGCTACCACTCTCGTTTATTTCTTCAATGTTATAATTGAAAAGCATGTTGGATGTATTAACAAAATTCTACCATCCTTAGTTCTCACTTTAATAATAACAACATTATTTTTCTTAAATAAAAATTAATATTTAAAAAACTTGACGTTGTTCCTTGATTTTGTTTTTTCTATCATCATTTTTATCCATCTCTCTCGATTCTCTTGTTATCATGCTCATTTCTATCTTTGATGTTGTCATTAGAAAGAAATCTCGACATTCTTAGTGTTTGAACTTAACGTTGTGCCGGCTGCTGAATTATTTGAACAAGTTCATGCAAGCAAGTGATCCTCTTTGTCTCATCAACTCCCCGGTGGCATGTCTGCTTGTCAAGCCTTTGCACTCTTTGGCTGTGGTTCACTCCTTGGCTTGTCAATCAACACCACCTCATTTTAAATGGAAAAAAGGAAAATAATTAAGGAGTGATGAATATAAAGGTTGCCATTCTTCTTCTTTTTTTTTTTTTTTTTGATATATTTAGAGTTATAAAACCTGGATCGGATCATGAATCGAGTGAGTTAATCCAAAACAACATTGTTTTGAAGTTTTTTTAAAGCTTAAAATAATATAGCTTTGAAAAAATATTCAAAAATTAAACCAAATCTTATCCAAGTTTTGACTAAGTTGTAAATTGATATGTTAGGTTAATTGGATTAACTCTCAACTCAATTTAATATAAGATTCGTTTTAAATTAGATTCGAGATTATTGAATTATTAAGTTTACCTACAAGGTCAAAACAGATTTAATAACTCGTATATATTATTTGAATCACGCGTCACTTTAATTGAGTTAATTTTTCTCTCTAGCATACATATAGTATTTCCCCTTACTAAACATATGCAGATTTTTGTTCGAACATGAAGTATTATATTAGGAAAAGGATTAATAAAAACTTTGATTTTGATTAAAAAAATCTAGATGCCATCTCATTCAGGGTAATTTCAGTCTGTAAAGTTGATGATCATTCAAATTCTTGCTATTTGTTTTGATTTTTTTTTTCTAATTTCAATGTTTTTATTTGTTGAAAGCTAGCATAAAAAAGAGAAAATGATAGTTAAAGCATGAAAATTTGATAAGAAAAGAAAGTAGAAAAGGCATCGATGCCTTGCTACGGAAGTTTAACAAGTTCAGCAAATTAATAACAAATACAAAACCACATGGATTATTAAATTAATTATCATAAAATAAAGATTAATTAAATTATTTTCATAAATTATAAAAACTAATTTATGATTAATTGATAAATTTATTTGTGATAATTTCTTCCGATGCACGAGGTGTCAAAAGGTTCATGCCTAGTTGTGATGATAGGAAATTATTACCTTTCGCCCTCTATCATTGCACCAAAAGCAAGAAGAAAATAAAAAATAATATAATTTGAGCAGACAGTTTTTCCCCCTAAAATGGCAAAAGTGCCAATTACATGATTTACTTACTTTGCAAAGTTGAGAGTTTATGATTGGTTGAAAATTATATATCTAGTTTATGTGCATAAGATGTTGTGTGGTTTAATGGTATCATGGGAGTGTATGGTATTGAAGTGTAGATTGATTTTTAAAAATATTTTCAATTAAAAATTTATTAAAATAATGTTGTTTTTTTAATTTTTTGACACATTAAAACCATCCAAAAAATCAATTTGATGCTTTTTTAATAGTTTTTAAACCCGACCCGGTTCAAGGCCCGGGTTCCGGGTTTTGACTGGGTCATCGGGTTGCTCGGGTCAATTTTTTTAATCAAAATAACATCGTTTTAGTAAAAAAACAAAAGTCAACGAGTTGCAACCGAGTTTTTGACCGGATCACCCCAGGTTATCCAGGTCCCCGGATCAATCTGCCGGGTCACCCCAGGATTTTTCATATCCTTGTTTTTTCTTAAACCCGGCCCGGTTACAGCCCCGTATCGACTGGGTTCCAGGTCAACCCACCGGGCTGGGACGAATTTCAAAACTATGCTTTTTTTAAATTAAAAACATTTTGAAAAATAAATTGTAATGTAAAAACAAACACTCACTAAACCATTAAAAAACCGACACCTTATAATATGATCACCCCATGATGTCTTTTATAATATCCATGTTTTTTTTATTTAATTAATTATAAGGTACCAGATATGATTATTAGACTTGATTTAAGGTATACATCATAAGATTTACTCGTAGGTTATCAAATTAATTTAAATTAATTATTTTACTTAAAATAATATCTTTTTAAATTTTTTATTTTTTTTTGGAGTTGACCCAAACAAATCTTATTGTATTTTTTTATTTATTATTATAGTTTGTTAAAATCTATATATCTGGACCAATCCGCTAGATTCAATAATTATAATGATAAATCAACAAAATAATGATATAATTCAATGATACCATTACTTAACATCTATTTAAAGTTAATTGATAAATATGACCCTTTAAGGTAATTTATTTTCGATAATATAATTTTATTACTTAACATTATGCCAAAAAATTATATCCAAGGATAGAAATATTAGTTAAAAACTTATTTTTTATAATTTTTTTAAATCCAGTTTTAAATTGATATTTTTAAAAAATCTTTTTAAAAATATATCAAGTCCATAAAGAATTATTATAAATTTGCTCGAATTAAAAAGTTGAAACAATTATATAAAAGCCCAACAATGAAAACGAAAAAGCCCATGTTGTCGTCTTCTTCTTCATGTGACGTAAAACCGAAGCCCAGTACTACGCGCAGAGGGAGAGAGGGAGAGGTCTCGCATAGTACCCCCTTCGATTTCGAAAAGAAAAAAACAAGCACACACATAAATACGAAGAAAAAAATAAAAAATTAAACCGAGAAAAAAACAGCAGAGAGAACAGATTTATAGACAGAGAGATTCTTGAAGCAGAATCGCTCGCTCTCATGGCTAACATTTCCAACGAGTTGTGATCTTTTAGGGCAAATTTCATTTCCTTTTTGTGATTTCCAAAAAAAAAAAAAAACCCTAGGAGAGAGAGTGTGCAATTAGGTCGTCACTAATTGTCTCAAAGCCGTTTCCTAGCTTATTAATTTCGTAATTCAGGTGATTATTACTTTACCTTTTGAGTTATTCTGCTTCTACTCTGGAAACCCTAGAAGTGGGGTGCAATGTTGAGTTTTTGAAAATTATGCGTGATTGAAGCGAAATTAGGGTTTGTTTGTTTGGGGCAATTCTTTTTTGGTCTGCATTTTGATTAAATGTTTAAGGATTTGTCAAGGTAAGTCATGTTTGTATGCGTAAGCATGGGGAATTAATGCAGTAACGTGGTTTGGTCGAGTCTTTTATTGGTAAGCTAGTGTTTTTAAGGTTTTTGAGAAGCTGCTTGTGTGCGAATTTGAAACAACGTTGGCGCTAATGTATTTCCCCACTTCTGCCGCTGCTGCTTATCTGCGTCGACGTGAATGTTGTGGAAAGTCTGTTTGTTTGGTTGTTATGTGATCATTAATTAGGTTGTTCTCCACACTTATGTTTCGTTGTGGATTTAGAAACCTAACCGGTTTGAACCAGATTGCTTGCCTTATGGTGCTTGATGCATGTTTGCTTGTGCAAGTATGGTGAGGCTATGTGATGCTTCTAAAGGAGAATAGCATAGTAGCTCTGCTGTATAGTTGGGTTGTTAAAAAACGATGTCTTAGGGTTTATGGGTTGAATGAGAATGTCTTTAAGCTTCAGGATTTGTGTCAGAACAGAGAAAAAATGTACAATAGTGAAGAATAATTTTATATGCGAATAAGAGCGTTTGTTGAAATTTGATGTATCCACACTTTATTTCTCGTGTCTTTAAGTGGAAGGGAGATTGTTTAAAAAAATCGAATTTTATGTTATGGATTTTCCACCATAACCTTTTGAGCTCTCTTTTATACTGGTGTTGGCATTCATTAAATATCTGTTTTGGACACCAAGGGGGCTAGCTAGCATATTCTTTCAGCACTCATGCTTCCATGGCATGAGGCTTTGCTGTAAAGTTGCTCTAAATGCATGTTCTTTTGTTCCTTTTTCTATTTTGAAGAAAAAATTTTGAAGCTGCTGTAAAATTGCTCTAAATGCATGTTCACTCATTTCTTTTTCTATTTTGGAGAAATGATTTTGAAGCTGCTGCATAAATTTAATTTCCTGCATATCCAATACTTGTTTGCTGGGTCAGTTCATGGACACAAGGATGTTAATGTCATAATGTCTCTGTAGCTCATCGTGCTTGCAGAGCAAAGGTGGAACATATAGTATTAAGACATCTTAATTTTTCGTGATGAGATGTCGATGTTTGATAGCTTTTTTGTGATTACATTACCTTTCTGATATAGATGTCTTCATCTGATGCATTTACATTTTGCTTTCGCTACCTGTCATTGCACCTTGATTGCTAGGCCATAGCAAGTGTTCTAGATCATTTAATTTTTAATACATTCAGGCAAACTCCCAATTCTCCAATTGTTTGGACTTGAAAGGACTGATACAAATGATCTATCCATCATGCATTTGCTGAAGGGAAAGCTCTTTTTCATTCTTGGAAGCTCTTTACTTCATTCTAATGTCTTTGTTATTTCTAATTGTAGAATTTGACAGTTTGTTAAATTGATGGGAGGAGGGAAAGGCTTCTAGCCACCAAAGTAGGAATGCATGGATGTGGTTCAGGATATGCTCTCCTAGTAAATGCTGAGGTTGATTCCATGGGTGGGGTTGTTGATGGTGGAGTTGGTATTGCTACCAAAACCTCTCCGCGGCGAGCAGCAATTGAGAAGGCCCAGGTGGAACTTAGGTAACACTTACATTTTTTTTTGAGTTTTACCCTCAGTGTAATTTCTGCATTTCCTTTCTGCATGAGAAAAATGGCATTATTGTCTTGATAATGACAACTACAATTTGATGTTAACAGACAAGAGTATGATGTTCGTGAGGAACGGAGAAGGGAGCTAGAATTTCTTGAGAAAGTATGGCAATTTGAGCCTTTAAATGCAATTTTGAACCCTTTTATGTTTTTACTTCCCTTTAAATTCTTCCTTACTTGCAGGGCGGCAATCCTTTGGATTTTAAATTTGTAAATGCAGCTTCGGTCAGTGTCCAGTCTACTTCACTCACAGATCATCACGTTGAACAGTTTGTTACTAGGTATATTATTTTTGCTGTGTTTGACTAACTTATAGCTTGCTAGTTGGCTAATGCTCCTCCTGCTTCCATTTTCCCTTCTCCTCTTCTATTACAGTGAAGCAAAAGGCAGTTTTCCACTGACTGCATCACCTCATGGGGATTCTGTAGAAAGTAGTGGCCGACCAGGGGCTACTCCAGTTTGTGAGCCCAATAGTGCTGACAATTTTGATGGTGAAAATGAGTTACTTGAAGTTGAAAGGAAACGTAAACATCCTAGTAGGAGGAATAATGTCACTCAATCAGAGCAGTCTTCACAGATGGATGGAATTCACAATCCCAAGGAATCAGAAGATTCTGCTATTTTTCGGCCATATGCTCGAAGGAATAGGTCCAGACCAAATCGTGACGGCGCGCGATCAAGTTCAACTGATATTGTTCAGAGTTCAGTTGGCCATGGATCCTCTTTACCGGCTCGTGGGGATGCAAGGGATGTGAAAGGGTTGGTAACTGAAACAGACGATCATAAAGCCCAGATTATTACTTCCATCTCTAATCCAAAGTCCACCACTTCAAACGGTGACCTGTTTTTTCAGATTGACACTTCCAATACACAGTCAAACACGGAGCTTGATTGTGTGCAGGCTCTGAAAACAGTAGTCAACCTGCCTGATGATAGGTTGGATGTTACAGAGTCCATTGTCTTGAGGGATAACCAACATGACCAACCTTCAGAAGCTGATGCTGAGAAAGCACCCAATGATATTGCTTCCAGGGATTGCGATCATGGTGGAGGAAAAGAGCAGGTTATTTCAGCTGGTCTTGAATGTCCCCCTTGTGCTGAATCAGCCAAGACTGAGAATGAAACTGGTCCTGCTCTGCTCAATGGCTTGGAAAAAGATGGAAATGAAGGTCAAAATGGTAATGCAGCAATGGGAACGAAACAATTCAATTCAGAGTCCTCTTGCACCCAAAATAGCTTAAGCCTGGATGCAAACAATGGCTGTGATCCATGTGATAATCGTAGAAATGATGACACCAATGAAATTCTTTTGAAAGAATCATCGGAATTTGAAGGAACACGAAGTTTACCATCGGGTAATATAGGAAATGAAAAGAAAGAGACCAACTCTATCTCTGCAATCAATGATGGTTCTGTGCATGAAAACTACTCTGGCAATGATTCTACTGTCAAAAATGAGGAAGAAAGGAGAACAACTTTTCACTCTCAGGTGAAGTGTACTAATCTTGAAGGAGTGGAACAAAATGACCATGTTGCATCTGAGGCTGATACAAAGGCGGGCAACATGTTGGCTGATAGTTCTAATTCCAACAGGGAAATAATTTACCCCAGTGGTCCCCAGGGCTCTTTGGATCCTTCTGTTCAAGAGCTTCCCCAGCCTATTTTGTTAGAGAAAAACTCTTTTGTTGCCACTGATCCTCAATCTTGTTCGAACACACACGTTAAAGTGGTAGACAAGTCTCATGAAGATTCTATTTTGGAAGAGGCACGGGGTATAGAGGTTGTTTCTTCATACTGTATCTTAAACATGCTGCATTTCTTCCTTCACAAGTCTTTAAAAGGATGTTAACATAGTTTGACATGCAGGCTAAGCGCAAGAGGATTGCAGAATTATCTGTTGCATCTGTGCATTCAGAGAATCGCCGGAGATCTCACTGGGATTTTGTCCTTGAAGAAATGGCATGGCTGGCAAATGATGTTGCACAGGTCTGACTTTTTAAATAAGTAATTTATTGTGCAATTGTTTTGCTTTCTGCTGAAGAATTTATTTTTTATATTAAAGAACTCACAATTAGTGGCTATATTCAATTTTATCTCTATTTAAGCTTTGTTACTTATTTTATTTCCTTGTAGGAGCGTCTCTGGAAGATGACTGCTGCTGCTCAAATATGTCGACGGATTGCTTTTACTTCACGATTGAGAGTTGAAGAGCAGAATCATCATTTGAAGCTAAAAAACGTCGCTTGCAGTCTTTCTAAGGCTGTCTTGCAGTTCTGGCATTCAGTAAGTAACAATTGTCAAAGTGTTGGTTCAAAGAATGGGAAGCATGAGGTGGGAATGTTTGTTGGGAATGAATTTTCTGTCAACAAGTTTGGAGATATTGATAAGGTGCTTGTTATGTTCGAAACCACTGTTTCTTTTCTTGTGTATTTAATCCTGGAAGTTGTCTTTTCCTTCACTGTTTGCTTGTAATCTATAGAATTCGTACTTTCTAGAACAATTTTCTAAATTCAAATGTATTTTATCTGATAAATGGAGTATCATTTATTCCACACACACAAAAAAAAAGACAGCTCTGGGGCAAGAGTATTTTTCTCTGGATATTGATAGCATATAATGAATATGCTTTTACTGGAATTCATGACTGCTTTAATTTTCTGAAATTGTTTGATATTTATCTATTTGTATCTAGTACTGACCCATTCTGGACATCTTGTTCAGGAGCAGGTGGCATGCAAAGAGTTAGAGAAACAAAATCCTGCCAAAAACACTGCGCATTCCATTCATGGATATGCTGTAAGGTTTTTGAAATATAACAGTTCTCCATTTCCTTCCTTTCAAGCAGAAGCACCAGCAACTCCTGACAGAATAGCTGATTTGGGCATTGTGGACACTTCATGGGATGATCGCCTTACTGAAGTATGCTCCTACCTCCCTTTTGTTCTTTATATTTTTTGTCTTGCTTAAATTCACCAAAGCCATCTCCTTTTGATCTTTTAAGATGCATGCCTAGGGGTTTTACTCTAACTTTTGCCTCACATAAATCACTCATTGTGCATTGAACTTCTATTTGCAGGAAAGCCTGTTCTACGCAGTTCCCTCAGGTGCCATGGCAATGTACAGATTGTCCATTGAATCTCATATTGCACAGAGTGAGGTAATTTAAATATTTTGAAACCTTTGGCACATGATCTTGGTTTTCTTTATGCTTGAAAGACATGCAGTTCGACAAAATTTAGAAGAAAGGATACCGGAGAATGACTTCTAGTGGGCTAAGTTGACTTGATACCTGATGTTCATAAACTATAATAACTGTTTGATTTCTTCCCTCACTAGGTTGTTTTTAAGTTTCTCTCATATTGGTAATCTTGCTTATTTATTGATTTCTTTCTTCAGAAAACTCGCAGTAGCATGCAGGAGGAAGTCGATACATCCATGTATGACACTCCAGCAGGTAATGCTGAAACTAGCTTATCTACTGGCTCCTTGTTCATTGAATTTGTTCTCTTTCACAAGTGCATTTCCAAACTTCAGATTTTGGATATCATGATACTGCTGCATATGATGAGGAGGAAGGAGAAACAAGTGCTTACTATATGCATGGAGTCTTTGAAGGTAGCAAGTCAGCAAAACATGACCAAAAGAAACGGAAAAGCTTAACAAAGTCACCCTCTGCAAGATCTTATGATCTGGGAACTGATTCACCTTATGGACACTGCACCACTGGGCCACAACAAAATGTATTGATGGGGAAAAGACCTGCTAGTAATCTTAATGCTGGCTCAATCCCAACAAAACGCATGCGTACTGCTTCTAGACAGAGGTTTACAAGTCCTTTTACTGCTGGAACTGCTGGGGTTTTACTCCAGGCTCCAGTGAAGACAGATGCATCGAGTGGAGATACCAATTCTTTTCAGGATGATCAGAGTATTTTGCATGGTGGGTCACAAATTCAGAAAAGTGTGGAGGTTGAGTCAGCTGCGCATTTCGAAAGGCAGTTACCATATGACTACGCAGAGACATCAACAAAACCGAAGAAGAAGAAGAAGGCAAAGCACCTGGTACATAGGAATTTTTATAGTTCAACTAATGCTGGGGGCTTATTTTATTTTAATAATGTCTGGATACTTTCTGAAATGTTCTTCTATGTAGTGCTCGTTAAGTTGACTGACTCCATTTGGTTGCAGGGTTCTGCTTATGAGCAGGGGTGGCAGTTGGATTCTACTGGTCATAATGAACAGGTGATTTAACTTCTTTTGGTTCAGATGTTAGCTATAATGTACTTTTTTTTTCCTTAAGCATAAAAGATGCTGAGCTCCAATTAATTGTAAAGGTCATGTTGTAGTGTTAGTAATCTAGAATTACAGCATGCATTTTGGTATAGAGACTTAAAAAAATGTATATTGTTGTTTGAGTGAGCAGCTCATTAATTAAAGTACAGCTTCTAGTGCTCAGGAGCTGTGTAATCACCATTTTAATAAACTTGTCTAAAGAAAAGCAGACACTAGTTATAATTGACCCAAAATACGACAGAGAACCTTGAGGTGATTTGGCAAAACATGATTATTCACTCAACGATGGTTGCTTTTCAGATGTAAAACAGTCTTTGCAAGAATCTTTTTTAAAATGGGGAATCATATGTTGTTTGTTGACAGCAAAATTCCCTGGTAAACTGAAGTTCAGACAAATTATACGAGTATGTGTTTGCTAGTCAAAGTATGCATCCAGTCCACAGATAACAATGTTGGTCAATATCACTCTAAAAGGATCAACAATTCTCCTAAATTTTCCATTTGTGCTTGGGTATTGGATGGGGGAGTAGTTCTGATAATTCTTTTGATAGAAAAACTGGTAGAGGGCACCATGTTGACTGGTACTTTCCATTATATAGATGAGATGAACAATGTTGTTATGAGTTTGCATGGCTTTTCTGGTATATTGTTAGTGCATTTATTTATGTAGTGTAAACACTTGAGTGATCAATGTTTCCTTTTGTTTGTTGTGTAACCTTCCGCTAACCAAATGTGCATTCTAAAAGCTATTTTCTAAATACATATTAATTTTTATACTGGTGCTTTTCTACTTGCAGAGGGATAATTTCAAAAAGAGATCGGAGAGTCATCATTTGGACTCTAATGGAACCAGTGGTAAAATCCTGTTCCATCGCTTGTTTCTTTAACAGGGATTTGACAGGTATACATAGCTTTTCATGTTCCTCTTCATTCTTGACACTTTTAAATATCTTCTTTTAAGGTTTATATGGGCAACATACCACAAAGAAGCCAAAGATATCTAAGCAATTGCTAGATAATACTTTTGACAACATGGTTCAAATGACCGGGTCCATCCCATCTCCAGCTGCTTCCCAGATGAGTAATATGTCAAACACAAATAGATTCATCAAATTGATTGGTGGCAGGGAACGAGGCAGAAAAAATAAATCAATGAAGGTACTTCCTGGTGAAGTCGTAGCTGATCATGTGGCAACTCTCAACTTGTCACTGTTTTCTTAGATATATCTCTTTATGTGAATTTGAGAATGTGAAATCCACTGCAGATGTCTGTTGGGCAGCCAGGTTCTGGAAGTCCCTGGTCACTTTTTGAAGACCAGGTTGGTTTTCCTTCATTTTTTTTTTTGAACCTGCTCTTTCTTTGGTTTTCAAAATTCTGATCAAATACTTGATACTTTTTTTTCTGCTTCCTCAGGCTCTTGTTGTTCTTGTGCATGACATGGGTCCTAATTGGGAGCTTATAAGTGATGCTATCAACAGCACTGCTCAATTCAAGGTAAATAAGATAATTTCATCTATCGACAACCTTCTTGTTTGAGATGGATACCAGGTCACTGTGCAAAATATTGTCTACTGTCTACAATGTTTCATAGCTGGTAAAAATCAATTTCAGTTCCCTTTTCTCTACAGTAGTAGTTTTCACTTGTCAGATGTTGAAGCCTCTCTCTCTCTCTGGTTTTTTTTTCCTGGAAATTTCATTTATTGGCACTTGCCCAACTTGTTCAGTGTATATTCCGCAAGCCTAAAGAATGCAAAGATCGTCACAAAATCTTAATGGATAAGGGTGCTGGTGATGGGGCTGATAGTGCTGAGGATTCAGGATCTTCTCAATCCTACCCATCAACTTTGCCTGGCATTCCAAAGGTAAGGTTGCTAATGTTGTGTTGTTTTCTGACCGAAACCTGATGCTTGCTCCTATAAATTTAGCCCGTGTACCATTGAGCTTAAGCTTTTCTGCTCTGATAGTCTGACTACTTTGCATTGCTGGCATTTTAAGCAGGGCAGTGCCAGACAGTTGTTTCAACATTTGCAAGGGCCGATGCAAGAGGATACCCTGAAGTCTCATTTTGAGAAAATCATCATTATTGGGAAGAAACATCATTACAAAAGGAGTCAGGTTTGTTATTCATTCAAAGCGTACCTGTATCTGCAGATCATGTCTTGTTGCTTGTGAGAAGCCTAACCTGATACTGGTTTTATACCCTCCATTAAATAAATCCAAATCTATTTATCAGTGTTTATGTCAGAGTTTATTCATTAGCTGGTTGACAGATAGACCATATTTGTCTTCTTAATTCTCTACAATGGTTTTTTCCCTTGATATTCCATTCTTATGAGATTGTTACTGAATTTTGAGGGCATGCACCTTGTGGGAGCTGGATAAAGTAGAACTCTAACCTAAAGTGGGAAAAAATCTCTGATTGGACTTTTTTGGGTCTAAAAGCATTACACAATCATGCTTTGTTTATGATCTTCTTTTTGCAAAATTCTTTCTGACTGATTAATGGCTCTGTACCTTGTGAAGAATGAAAACCAGGATCCTAAGCAAATAGCAGCAACTCACAATTCTCATTTTATTGCTCTTTCCCAAGTTTGCCCAAACAACTTAAATGGAGGTGTCCTAACGTAAGTTTTCATTCTTTGATGCATATCTACAGTTTGTCTGATAGCGCTCAGCTTATCACCTGTTCATTCAACTTCATTGCTTTGCAACATCTATGTTTTTACCTTTCCTGAATTTATTTCATGCCTTTTGTCTTGTGCAAGCAATTGAATATTACTTTACTTTGTTGTCTGGATGAAGGCCCCTTGATCTCTGTGATTCAAGCACTTCAAATCCAGATGTTCTTCCCATTGTGTATCACGGTTCTCATGCTAGCAATTTGGTAATGCCAAACCAAGGTGCTGTTGCATCAACGCTTCCCACTTCTGGTGCAAGCTCTTCTCTGCAAGGATCTTCTGGCGTGGTTCTTGGCAATAACTCATCATCACCATCTGGTCCCCTCAATGCACCTCATAGGTAGTGTGCTATTTTATACTTTGAGATTGTCATCGTATTTTCAATCAATTTCTGATTCTTCTTACTGTTATTTTGGGGGGTTGCATTTATTCTCAGAGATGGTAGATACAATGTTCCAAGGACATCTTTACCAGTTGACGAGCATCAAAGAATGCAACACCACAGTCAAATGTTTCCTAATAGAAACTTGCAGCAGTCTAACATGTCGGTTTCTGGGGCTGTCTCTGGAGCTGATCGTGGTGTTCGCATGTTATCGAGTGGAAATGGTATGGGCATGATGCCAGGGATGAACAGAAGCATGCCACTGCCACGGTCAGGATTTCAAGGAACAGCCTCTTCATCAATGCTGAATTCTGGAAGTATGCTTTCTAACAATGTGGTTGGGATGCCAAGCCCTGTGAATATGCACACTGGTTCTGGTCAAGGGAACTTGATGAGACCTCGCGAGGCTTTGCATATGTTGAGGGTAAATACTAAAATCCTCCTCTACATATGTATTCTCTCCCTCCCTCCCTCTCTCTTTCTTGCTGCGTGTGTGTGGGCAGGTGGGGGCACGCATGCGGGTGCTCATGCATGCGATTGTATTGCTATTGACTGATGCTGTTTCATCAATTTTTGCACTATACATGTCTTTCTAAGGTTGCCAAGTGTTCCATGTAGTGGCATTGACATTTAGACCATGGATCATTACAACTCTGATCTGGTGTAATAGCTTTCTGGTTGCTGGTATTTACAATTTTTTGTTGCTTTTCCTGCAGAATTCTACATTTTGATGTTATGGAACAATTTCTTTACATGTTTCATCGGCATCACTTCATTATAGTGCATCAGTACTTTCTAATATTATGTGGCAATGTATTTTATTTTTGCAATAGCTTGGCCATAATCATGAGCATCAAAGACAAATGATGGTACCAGAGCTTCAGATGCAGCCAACACAAGGGAACAACCAAGGAATTTCTGCTTTCAACGGGGTGCCTCCTGCTTTTGCTAATCAGACAACTACTTCACCTGTGCAGACATATCCAGGCCATCCCCAGCAGCAGCATCAAATGCCTGCACAACAGTCCAATATGCTTAGCAATCCTCATCATCCTAATCTCCGTGGCCCCAATCAGGCTACAGGTTCACAGCATCCAACATATGCTATGCACCTGCCTAAAGGAAGGCAAATGCAGCAGCGGCTTCTCCAGCAGCAGCAGCAGCAGCAGCAGCACTTTTCTGCATCTAGTGCTTTGATGCCCCATGTCCAACATCAATCCCAACTTCCCATATCATCGTCTATGCAAAATAGTTCTCAAATCTCACCACCATCTGCATCACAGCCGGTGTCACTACCTGCTATAACTCCCCCTTCCCCAATGACTCCCATTTCAATGCAGCAGCAACAGCAGCAGAAACACAACTTGCCACATCATGCGGTCAGCCGGAGCCCCCAAAGTGGTTCCGGTGGGTTGACCAATCAGATGGGAAAGCAGCGACAACGGCAACCACAGCAGTTTCAACAATCTGGCAGACATCACCCTCAACAACGACAACTCTCACAGTCTCCACAGCAGGCTAAACTTTTGAAGGGAATGGGGAGAGGGAACATGGTGGTGCACCAGAACCTTCCCAATGATCACTCTCCTTTGAATGGCCTTTCTGTGCCTCCTGGAAACCATGGTGTAGAGAAAGGAGAGCAAATCATGCACTTGATGCAGGGTCAAGGCTTGTATTCTGGGACTGGGTTGAGTCCAATTCATACATCTAAACCATTGGGTCCTTCACAATCTCCAAACCATTCTCAGCCACAGCAAAAGCTATATTCGGGCCCTACAGCCCCTTCTTCAAAGCCACTCCAGCAAATGCCTTCTCATTTGGAAAGTAGCACTCAAGGCCAGGTCCAACCAGTACCCTCTGGTCAAACACTAACAGCTACTCACCAGAACACTCCAGTCATGGTTCCCAGTCATCAGCATCTTCAACAACATCCACAGCCACATCAGAAGCAGGTTAGTCAACCTCAACCAACTGTTCAGAGAATGCTTCAACAGAGTCGTCTGTTGAATTCTGATCTGCCAACAAAGCCTCACACTGATCAGTGCCATGCTGATCAGCAAACTTCAAACAACATCTCCCAGACAGGAACAAGTACATCCACAGGGATGCCTTTGGCCTGTAATGATACATCTAATGTGGCACCAGTTGTTTCTTCTGTTTCTGAGACGCAGTGGAAATCATCAGAACCATCCTTGCATGATTCTGGCATGGCAGATACAGCTTCTAAGGTAGGTCCTATTGGTAGCCCCCCCCTTACGAGTGCAGCTGGGAGTGAGCAAGTGGTGCCTGTCAGCCAAGGTTCAGTCCACAGGCAGTTATCAGGAGGCTTGCCCCTGCATTGCCATAATGGTGGGACACGGTGGCAGCACCAACAACCACATCAATCAACAGCATCGCCTTCCCCATGCCAGCAACTTTTGCAGTCACAAGAGCCACAACTACAGCAAGAACGACAACAATCACCTCAACAGCTGCCACCACAGCAGCCGACTCAGAAGCAGACACAGCATCTTCAATCAGGACAAGGCAATTTATACATCACGCCAAGCAATTCTGGTCTGGAATGAAGCAATTTGGTGGATTGAGCAGTTCCGGAAGCAGTCAGTACTTCTGGGGTTGGGTTTGCATGCCCTAATGGCAGCTGTGTACAGGTAGATTTAGCTTCTCTGTTTCTGTTTCCCACTCTATAATCAAGCTGCAAATGCTGATAGAATCTGTCAAGTTACCATTGCTTGCACATGAACCTTTTTGGTTGTCACCATCAAGCAAAAGTATCTGATTCTACCAGTGTATCATATGATGCAGGCAATTCAGTTACTTTAGTTAAGATGAGCACAATCTAATGCTGCCGTGGGTTTCATGCAGATGAAGCTTGGTTGCTTCATAGGGGCAATGAAAAATGGAAAGAGGTGGTTTTTTGCTCGCAGATTCTGTTGGTAAAGAGATCTTTACGGGCGTTTTTTTTTTCCTTTTGATTTATTGGGTTATTTGGGGGAAATCTTGTAAATTATCACCGGTTTAGAGCTTTGGGAAGATGGAGACAGATATAGAGGTATGTGTACAGGGTCTCATCTCGCCATTTCTTGTACCTCCCCCCCCTCCCTCCTTTGTCTGGTTATGTGCAGAAGGGCCCGTTTCTTTTTGTTTGTGCCCCAGTAGATTAGTCAGTGCATGTATTATCACACTCTTTCAGATTAAGTTAGTAGCTCTCATTGTTATGGGCAAAGCCTTCAGAAATTTTGTGAATACAAAGTCTCTGGTGTATACCCCCTAGTAGTCCATGCTGCTCTGCTCTGCTCTGCTGTTAGAATGGTAAAATCTCTTTCTATCAAAATATTGTAACTGACTTGTATTCTGCAGCAAACCTAGATATCTGATCCCTCTCCTGCCCTTCATGTTGAACTGCAGAAACTTTGAAACCATGCATCATTTTAATCCCCGTCTCCATTTTTTATTTCTCAAATGCCTGTCGGGTCACCCCAAGGCCTGGCTCTTGCACCTCTTTGTGATCCATTGCTTCAATTCGGATCTCAGATGGTTGGAAATGCAAGCTTTTGTGGTTTGCATTAAGAAATACTAATCTCTTGTTATTTCTCTATAGATCGTGTCACTGTACAAATATTTTGTGTGGATATTATTATCCTTTGATTTAGTCATTCGTAAAACCATCAAAAAATAATACATGAAAATTAAGAAAAAAAAAATCTTAGAAGTAAAATATTCTCTTTCCTAAACTTGACGAGTTTTTGTGAGAAGAAGGCATTGGTTTTTTATATGATTTGAATACCTCAGCTTATAAATTTTTTTAAAAAAATTTATCCAGACACTGAATTTCAAACAACTATGATTTGAATACCTCAGCTTATATATTTGATGTCGAACGTGAAGGATCCGCTGCTGCCAAGACCAGTGCCATCACTATTCACTACGTTTGATAAGTAGTTGTTTTTAAATGTTTTTTGCTTTAAAATATTTCGAAATAATTGTTTTTAGTTTTTAAATTTTATTTTTCACATTATCACATCAAAACAATCATAAAATATCAAAAAATAATTTGAATGAAAAATGTTCATTTTATGTTAAAAATGTTGTTTTTTAAATGCAAAAATAAACTGGCTTTAAATACTGAAAAGAGAGTATGAAAATCCATATACAATAGGAAGCTAAAATATCACAGTAGCAATTGAATGTCATTTATTTTGACAAACATGCTGATCACTTTCATTCTTCTCGTGGTCAGAACTTCTAAATCAACTGAATTGCCCTAGATGTACAAGGAGAAAGCCAGACATAGAGAATGGCCTGGTGGGGAAAAAAACACACCCTAATATATGGGATACCTTTGAAGTTGGATAAATTTCCAGGACGTAAACCAGTGAATTTATGGGTGACAAAATGGGCTGGGCAGCACAAGATCTAAAACAGAGCATATGCTGAAGTTTCCAGCAGTGATTCAGGAATGAGGAGCGGTGTGTCTTAAATACAAGGAAAACTAGCAGAAAAAATGGTGCCAAATCAGGGCGTGGCACTCTTCCTGCTGGCCCTAGCAAAAACTTTGGCACATCAAATGAGATGCACCAGAGTTATGATACGGGGAATCTACTACTGCCGATTCCTCTAAACACAGAAGGTGGTTTTTGCATGTATGTATAGAACCGGAACATACTTTCGACGAACTAATTCCTAAGAATCAAGTAGTTTACAATCAAAAGAGAAAAGATGACAAACAGAAAAATGTATTTCAAAACATACATGCAGTGCACATAAGGTTCACAAGATGCAGGCAAAGAAGCATCCTCTCCAGAAAATTTCAAAATGTCATCCGAAAAAAGATAGCAGGCAACACCTACGAAATGAAACCTGCAATGACTTCGAAAAACGCTGAAACATTTTTGCCCATGTTCAAAGCAATTGCAAGATGAGGATCTTTAGTCATGATTCTATGAAATCCAATTCCAAAGTAATTTTTCTTAGAACTACATGATGAAACCTGCAATGACTATGAAAAACACCGAAATATCGTCGTCGCCTATTTTCACAGCAATTGCAAGATGAGGATCTTCAGTCATAATTCCATGACATCCAATTCCAAAGTAATTTTGCTTAGAACTACTTCTCTTATGTCAATAGCATGCACAAAAACATTCCATCAACAAAAGTATAGGAAATTTGGATGAATATAACTAAACATCTACTACTCCCTTGCATTCCAATCAAATCACATTGTCAAAATTCACAGCCGGCGGATCTAATTTTGAATGTACAGAATGCTGCAAACATAATCTAAATTACTATAGGAACTCAATAAATTACTAAAGAGATTTAGCAGAAAAAAAAGCTAATAGCAGAAAATATTAAAATTCAGAACAATATCGAACCTTCAAAGCTAATTCGAAATCACAAGCCAAAAGCTTCACCGATCATATGAACAATCTTACTATGAGAATCTAAAATCATCTCGAGCTTCTTATTCTCCATCTCCATTCTCGACCTCTCTGTTTCTTTCATCACCTCCAACTTCTTCCTCTCCAACTTCACCATCCTCTCCGAAAACGCCTTTATTTGCCCCGCCAACCCCATTTCCACCCCTTCTCCCTCCTCCTCCTCCTCCTCCTCCTCAACTTCCTCTCTCTTCCTCTTCTTTTCCGCCTCCCGCGAAACCCCAGAAGGACCACCACCTGCATACCTATTAACAATACTAGGCTTTCGGAGTATATAGTTAATGCTTCTGCTCCTCAACTTGCTTCTATACCCATAATCTTCATCATCATCATCATCCTCATCTTCACCTTTATCATCATCATATTCGCCAAGAACGCCATTGTTTCTGTTCCTTGTATGATAATTTTCCTGGCAGGGTACTCGAGCTAGCGGCTGCGCCGAAATGGGCAAAGGCCCGCGTTCCAAGGAGTCCATGAGATCAAAGTACTGCCAATAACAAGTGCCACCAAGAGCCATGACTCGTTTCTCATCTCGGTACCTTCTGCGGAGCTTCTCCATCTTGTGGCGGCATTGGACAGCGGATTTCGAAGGGTGGTTGTAGTCATAGCCGCAGCGGGCAGCCACAGTTACGGCTACTTCTTCCCACTGGCTAGCCTTGAGCTGACCGCGTTTTAAGGAGTACCACTTTTCTTGGTAGGCTTGGATTAGATGGATGGTTTCTTGGTGGGTCCAGGGGAGAGGCTGGGTTTTCTTGGAAGAGAGTGGCGTGGGGTTTGTCGGTGGTGAGTGTGGTGGTGGTGGTGAAGGAGATGGGGAAGGTGTGGACATTGTGGAGGAGTTTTAGGGTTAGGATTTGCTGGAAGTGGTGTTTTTCGTTAGAGGGTGTTAAAGTGGCTGGTGGTGGACGGAGGCGGCGACGGCGGTTAGCGGGGTGTTGGTTTATTAGGTGGGAAATTATGCCAGCTAAGCATAGAGTGTTATGGAGTTGGTGGTTAGTTAGTGGATCCAAACCCGAAACTGCTGCTGTGAGATACCTGACCCAGATATAATACTTTTGGGCCTTCTGATTGGACTAATTAAGCCCAATTGAGAATTCAAATTTCCTAGCCCCATTTTAATTTATTAAATATTAAAAAACAGAAAGCCGAATTAATTATATATATAAAAAAAATTTCTGAAACCCTTTTTTTTTTTTGTTCTTTGGATAATTACTTCCTGTAATCCTTATATTTTAGATCAAGTCGTAAATTTATTTCTGCAAGTTTAATTATTTTTAATTTGTTCTTGAATAAATTATCAATATTTTTTTTGTTATTTTTCTATGTATATTCTAAACTGACGTCACCTGAGAAAGTGAAAGCTCACTTGATTTATTAAAGAAAAAAAATATGAAAAAAAAACCTTGAATTCAACACCACATGAAAGTTTATTATTTCTCGGATGTAAAAATAGTCAGGTTTCAGTTTTTGATGTAATCATGTAGATGAAAAATATCTGTCAAAAAGATATGTTACAAATGAACTAAAATATGAAAAAAAAATTAGATGTAATTGATATTGCAAAGACACTATATAATTGCACCATCTATTTTAATTAAAATCAATTGGATTTTAACCAGGTCACGAGTGAGTTGGCTTGACAGTACAAAATATTATACATAAAGATAAAACATGTGGAGAAAATCTTATTCATAAAGACTCATTGCACCATGGATTGTAATAATGCTCAAAACGAGCATTGTTCACCAAGATTTATTGTACTGTAGAATGCACATTTTGTGGGGGCATTGTGTGTTGTAGCCCCAGGCACAAACATCTGGCGCAAGGGTAGTCATTCCTAGCCATAAAAGTTTCAAGGTTGCAGGAGGGGTTGCGTCCCAAGCTGCAGACACCTAGCACTTGGTTTGTCATGCCCTGCCGCTGGGCCAGACATGCGAACCCGGCTGCCCAACCAGGCCAGTGGGTCTGTTGATATGGACCCCTTTATGTTGGGTCACGCGTCCAGACCCATATATTTTAGGTCCAGACACATACCCCAAACCCCACCCAAACACTTTTGGGTTTGGCCACGGAAGGACCCAAACCCCAACCCCATTGGGTTCGACCACGGATCCATCCCCCAACTCTCTTGGGTCCAGGCAGGAAAGGACCCACACCAAAACCCATTTTGGGTCCAGACGTTGACCCCAAACTCAAACCCCTTAGGTCGGACTCCAAACTCATCCTATACTCATTTAGGTCCGAACACGGAAGTACCTTAACCCCAACCCTATTTGGTCCAGAAACAAAGGAACCCAAACCCAAACCCCCTTAGGTTCGGCCACAGAGCAATACCCCGACCCTTTTGGGCTCGACAATGGAAGGAACCATACCCAAATTCATTTTGGGCCCGGCTACTGACCCCAAACCCCTTGGATACGGACTCTGAACCCATCCTAAACCTTTTGGGATTGGACACGGAAGGACCTAAACCCAAACCCCTTTGGGTCCGGACAAGAAAGGACCCACGGATGACCCAAACCCAATCCCCTTGGGTCGAACTCCACACCAAATCCAAAACCAAAGGACCCAAACCCAAAAACTGTTGGGTCCGGACCCCCACCCCAACCCCAACTCATATTGGCTCCGGACACGGAAGTACCCAAACTCAAACCCTCCTGGGTCTGGACACGAAGGGACCCAAACACATACCGCATTAAGTCCGGGCACGGACCTACACCCAAACCCATTTTGGGTCCTGACACGGAAGGACCCAAACCCAATCCCCTTGGGTCAGACTCTAAACCCCACCCAAACCCTTTTAAGCCCGGACACGAACAGACCCAAACCCAAAAACTATTGGGCCAGACCAACACCCCAACCCCAACTCATATTGGGTCGCGACACGGAACGACCCAAACCCCTTTGGGTCTGGACACAAAGGGACCCAAACCCCCCTTGGGTCCGCACACAGACCCAGCCCCCAACCCTCTTGGGCCCAGACATGGAAGGACCTACACCCGAAACCATTTTGGGTCCGGACTGGGAAGGACCTAAACCCCTTTTGGTCCGAATATGCACCCATCCCGCAACCCCTTTAGGTCCTGACATCGACCCCACCCCAACTAATTTGGGGTCCGAACAGGGAAGGACCCAAACTCAAACCCCCTTGGGTCCAGACCCACACGCCAACCCAACCCATATTGGGTTTGGACTTGGAAGGACCCAAACCTAAACCCTCTTGGATCCGGACACGAAGGGATCCAAACCCCCTTGGATCCAGACACGAACCCAACCCCCCAACCCGATTGGGTCCGGCCACGGACCCATCCCACAACCCTCTTGGGTTTGGATAGGGAAGGATCCACTCTGAAATCCATTTAGGGTCCGGACGCTGAGCCCAAACCCAGCCCACTTGGGTCCGAACTCTGAACCCAACGCAAACCCCTTTAGATCCGGACACTAAAGGACCCAAACTCAAACCCCATTGGGTATGGACATGGACCTAGCCCCCAAAACCCTTGGGTTCGGACTTCGACCCTACCCCAACCCATTTGGAGTCCGGACAGGGAAGGACCCAAACCCCCTTGGGTCCGAACCCACACCCCAACCCAACCCATATTGGGTCTGGACTCGGAAGGATTCAAACCCAAACCCAACCCCCTTAGGTCCGGACATGCACCCAGCCCCTAACCCCATTGGGTCTGGCCACGGAGTCAGCCCCCAACCTATATTAGATCCGGACAGGGAAGGACCCAAACCCATTTGGGTCCGGACTCGGAATGACCCACACCCAAACCCACTTGGGTTTGGATATGGACCCAGCCCCCAACCCCATTGGGTCTGGCCACGAAGTCAGCCCCCAACCCATATTGGGTCCGGACAGGGAAGTACCCAACCCCAAATCCCTTTGGGTCTGCACCCAACCCCAACCCATTTAAGGTCCAGGCACGGAAGGACCCAAATCCCCTTGGGCCACGACACTAACCCAACCCGAACCCCCTTAGGTCAAACACGGACCCACCACCCTACCCTCTTGATTCCGGCCACGGAAGGAACCAAACCCTAACCCCTTGGATCCGAACACGGCTCCAAACCCAACTTGCTTGGGTCCAGCCAAAGACCCCCACCCTCTTAGGTCCGAACTTGAACGATCCCAGCCCCCTTGGCTTCGACCACGAACCCAACCCCTTTGGTCCGGCGTCCTAACCCAATTCTCTTGAGTCCGCCTTATAACCCAATTCCTTCGGATCTTATATTTTTTTATATATTTTTATAGAAATAAAAGGTTGCCCCGCAGCGGCGCGCAGGCATGCCACCTCATATTAACTATTGTTAGATCATAGATGAGAGACTTCTTAGAATTCACTTTGGATAAAAAAACAAAAAACAAAAAAAATATAAAATTTATAATTCATAAAAAAAAATTAAAATATTTTTATAAATTTCTCTCGGGTCATAAAAATAACTAATAATATATGACTGATTACTAATTACTCTCTCCCCTAATCATAAATAAATTTTGCAAACAAAACATTACACCGAAGAAATAGAAAATAAATATTCGTGCTCAAATATCAAAAGGGTATTCCAGCCCCAATTCACAACAAACAAACAAAACAAAAACAGCCCGCCACACATGGGGGATTGTTTGGATCGATTCTGGAAGTGAACAACATTATCCGGAGCAGCAGTTCATTTCCTATCGAAAAGAGTCACAGCACAACGTTTCAATGGCACCACAAGTTCATGTCAAAAAGGTATAATGGTATTTCGAAATTGCCTCGGTAAAATTTCTGTAATACATCCATCTTGCCTCTATTTCCAAAATGAGTATTCAATACTAAATGTAATTGAGTAATGAGTAATCTACCGTATCAACTTGAGGAAACGAAGAAATAATGTTTTCATGCTATGTACAGAAAAAAAACATGAGGAGCATTGTACAGGTGCGAGGGCGTCTGCAAACCTATCTGAAAGAATTTGATATCTTCATGGCTGGGTGAAGAGCAGCGTTCTGTTTCTGTGGAGGGTAAAACCCATGGACAGACAGATGAGGTGATGTATTGCAGAGACTCCATTTGAATCCGCTGAGGTAATTCATACCTAGCAGTCACTGTATTCTTAAGAATCATCAAGCATTGCGTCATAATTATCAGCAAACTTCACTTTTCAACAAAATGCAGCTATCTTTCTGGAGGAAAGTACTTGCAATTTCTTGGCCAACAAGAGTTTGCTGCTCCCTGCAGTTGTTGAATCATTATTTTGTAAGCATGCATATCTTGTCTGACAAGCCTTGCATTGGACGAGATTATCGGCTGCTCATAATACGAGCAATAAAAATAAAGACTTGCAAAACAATTGTAAAACTTGTGTCTGTACAAAGTAGGAAACCTTTGACATGAAAGGGATATTCATCCATTGTGAGGATAGTGAAGACGTGGACCAAGTGTGCTGATACAAGAACTATGTTCTCTCAGTTCTTTTATGTTGATTCATTTATTTTTATAAATAATATTTCCTTTTATCCCTTATGGCATTTCAACTCGCTATCAGTACAACTTCTTGAATACACAGGGCTCTGAAATAATTACCCTAAGAGAGACAGTCACTATGATAGTTAAAGCTGAGGATAGAAACAGTGTCGAATCTTGTCTTGTGAATTTGAAAAACTTACAGCTAAGCTGTTCCCCTTTAGACTCTCCAGTGATTCTGCGAGCTCCACTTGTCTAGATGCAGTTGCGAGTAGTGCCTGCAAAATAAAAGCTACAGATTTTTAGTCTACAAAGAACAACAAAGACAATTTCTGGAAGTGCTACAAAATTCAGAACTGAACCTATTTCTTTACACAGGATAACTTACTTTCTTTGTCTTCTGTAGATCATGCTCTATAGATTTAATGCGACTCAATGACTCAAGAAGCATGTCCTCTTTCTCAGGAGGAATTCTGGTTGGCTTGCTACCTAGCTCATTTACCATTGTTTCTAAATTTTGTAGTCTCTGCCAGCATGGATGCAGTGGTTCTTCTTTTATTTCCTGTGAAACACCTTGCACTTGAGAACTTGAATCTTCCAATAGTGAGTCGTGCTGGTTTTGCAGTTGACTGTCTCTTTGTGATGAAAGAGCTCTCCCTATCCCTGGGAGTTTAAGATAGATCCATAGTAACAAGTTGAGCACGAACCGCACCAAAAGGCTTGCTGTTTGAGGAATAAATTTCTTCAGCAGCATTCTTGGAGTAACATCATTAGCTGAATCATCTGAAAGAAATTACCACATCATGAATTTATAGATGCAGAAGCTAAGTTTATAGTTATTACACTAAGCATCATCGCTCATGAGCAGCTTTTCTGTTGAGAGAGGAAAAGACAACAACGAAACCCTATGTACCAAAAATTGGTAACTATGCAACAAAAGAAAACAATTTCAACAAATCAAACAGCAAAGAAACACGTCTCTTAGTCCAGGTCGATCTATTTCAAATTGAAAAAACAATTCAGACCTTTAAGTACTGAGAAATGTTGTCCGGCTAGTCTTTGAATGCACAAATAAACAATTAATGCAATGCTTGAAGCCTTCCTGCTTTATGTCACATGAAACACAACAAAAAATTGGACATCATCCTTGGTGCTGATTTTTTTATTTTTTACTGAAAAGTGAGATATAATTTTATTAGAGTTTAAATGATAAAAGTGAGCCCGAGATGTCACCCTCTTGTGTAAGGGTACCACTGAATTACAAGCCCATCAGTGCTAATTTAATTAAGATACGGAGTCATTTAGCAAATGAGCAGAGATGTACAAGATTGCTACTGTATTTATCTTCTTCCCAAATAAAAGGAATTTTTCATGATAGAACCACCATGAAAACTTGGACAGATGCACTTTATAGTTCACCACAAACTAGCATAGATTGAGGAGAGAACAACACTACAAGCCTGCCCATTGAAAGGCTACAGGTTGCCAAACACGCGGCAACGTCAAACAATAACCTTTACTTTTACCTTTAAACAATATACTTACTAATGGTCACATGAACCAAACTGAACTAGCAGCCCATCATCACAAGTAAATAGATAAATAAATTTCAAAGAACCACAAAACAATTTCATCATGAACTAGATCATTTGATGTGAAACAGCCACCTTAATAATGATACAAAGTTGAACTAAAAGGAAAATTGTCAAGTCACCTACTCATTGAACTAGTATCTTTGACTCTGGTAGCATTG
>Ga0325402_1000404_pt1 | contig 29358 bp, 23 predicted proteins | sample PopdelMetagenome_22_FD_207212 | JGI IMG/M metagenome (GOLD analysis project Ga0325402, IMG submission 207212) | Populus deltoides microbial communities from Bellville, Georgia, United States - Xylem-PdKOR-R3 | ecosystem: Host-associated > Plants > Phyllosphere > Stem > Wood/Secondary xylem... | reverse complement strand
TTATTATTATTTTTTATTTTTTAATAAATTAAACACTTTTATGGATTTGATTTCATTTTTTTTATGATCTAAAAGGGAAAAGAAATAAAAAAAAAACAACTCTTTCAACTTAACACTCATGTCACCAAATCTCCATCAAACCATAGTCATAACAGGACACGCGTCAGTATCTGTGAAAGCGGCAAGGTATAACTCGTAGCACGGAAATATAATTAAACTTGAAGTGGTATTAGCACATCCATACTTTCTTACCTTGTATGCAATATTTTAACACGACGGTAACTTTAGCCCACGGACTCCAATCTCACCAACGGCTATAAAGCTATGGCGCTCTCTAGACCGTAGGATTAATAATAGATCGGACGGATCAGAATTAAAAATAAATTCGACCGTTGGAAGTGAAGCGGTGGCTCCTCAGCTTCAAAAAGAGGGGTTTCTCTCATTTTTTATTTCCTTATCTCTGAAATTTTCTCAGAAATCAAGATAAAGATTTAGAGAAGAAGAAGAAGAAGAACAAGAAGAAAAGTTTATAGAGAGAAGTAGGGAGAGATTTGGTTTGTATTCAAAAGTGATTCATCATAGCAAGGGTTTTTCTTTAATCAATCTAAAATGGCTTCAAGGGTTCAACAACATCAACAAGAAGTCAGAGGTATTTTAATTTTATTTTCTGTATTTAGTTCTGTTCTTTTTTTTTTTTTATCAATCGTTGATTAATGGGTTCTTTTTATCGTTCTTTATAATGGGTTCTTTTCTGGTTTTAATTTAATATTGGGTGAACTAAAGATACCTTTTTGATTTCAAGGGTTTCTTTTAGAGTTTTTGATTAACCAACCTGGTGATATGATTGAAACCTAAATGCACATGTAAATTTGTTGTTCTTGGTGTTTTTATTTTGTATTAGTATGATTATTGGATTTTCTGTTTGATATCGATGTAGTGATTTTAATTTCGTTAATATTTAAATTGTTTGGGAGATTTATTGTTTTTCTTTGGGTTTATTTGATTACAGATTTTGATTGATTAAAATATTTATAGGTTTGATTTACCATCTAGGTGTAGTTTGATTAGAAAGATAAATCTTGGGTTAGATTTTTCTGTTTCCCTTTTTGGTTTGTTTTCTCTGTAGTTTCTGTTTGGTTGCTGAGAAAAATGAAGGAATCCTACCAGAGAGGAAACAAAAGGCTGACTAAAGTTACTTTTCTTTTTAATTTCCGTTTTAGATTTCACTCATTCAATATTTTGTTGCCTATTTGATGGGGCTTCTAATGAATGATAAATCTGTCACTGGTGAAGCACTTGCAGGTGTAAACAAGAACGTGAAGAAAAATGCAGCAGCGGGTGAAGGAAAAAACCGCCGTGTTCTTGGCGATATTGGTAATCTTGTTACTGTTAGAGGAATGGAAGGCAAACCTCAGCCAAGTCGCCCCATTACTAGGTAGGTTCATCTCTTTCTTTCAGTTATTTATTTGTGTTTTTTAGTGAAAATTGATTCATTTTTGCTGATATATGTGTTCTTTGATAGGAGTTTCTGTGCTCAATTGCTTGCCAATGCTCAAGCTGCGGCAGCTTTAGAGAACAACAAGGTTCAATCTTTTTAAACCAATTATCAGTGTTAAAATTTATAGACTGCAGATTTTGGGTTCTGCGTGTGTGATTTCTGTACTGAGTAGGATACCGGGTTTTCCTTGAATGCAGAAACAAGTCTGTGTCAATGTGGAAAAGGTGCCTGCTGCTGATGTTGATGGAGTGGATGCAGTGGGTAGGAAAGTTGCAGTGAAAAAGCCAGCGCAGAAGAAAGTTACTGTGAAGCCAAAGCCTGAAGAGGTGGTTGTCATAAGCCCCGATAGTGAAGAGGTTGTTAAGCAAGAGAAGAAGAAAAAGGAAGGAGAGGGATCTACAAAGAAGAACAAGCCAACTCTTACTTCAGTCCTCACTGCTAGAAGCAAGGTGATTATATTGACATCTTCTTTTGAAACTTTTTGTTAGCATATGGAGTTTTCTTGTGTTAATTCGGTCCTTATTTCAGGCTGCTTGTGGTATTGCAAACAAATTAAAGGAGCAGATCATTGATATTGACGCAGCAGATGTTAACAATGATTTGGCTGGGGTTGAATACGTTGAGGACATCTACAAGTTCTACAAGCTAGTTGAGGTATGTTTAAAGAGGAAATGACATCTGCAAGTTATGCATGTATAAAGTGTACATCTCTGCCTGATGTTCTGGTGTTTGTTGATTTTTTGATGCAGAATGAGAGCCGGCCTAATAATTACATGGACATGCAGCCTGAGATAAATGAGAAAATGAGAGCCATTCTTGTGGATTGGTTGGTTGATGTCCACCAGAAATTTCAGCTCTCACCTGAGACTTTTTACCTCACAATCAATATCATTGATAGGTTCCTTTCAGTAAAGACAGTTCCAAGAAGGGAATTGCAGCTTGTGGGCATCGGTGCCACACTTATGGCCTCCAAGTATGAAGAGATATGGGCTCCTGAGGTAACTAACTGTTTAAAACCTTTCCCCTTCTGTGATGGATGAAGTAGATTATTTTCCAGGTAGCTAACTGTTTGATGAATTGAATTTTTCAGGTAAATGATTTGGTGTGCGTTTCAGACAGAGCTTACAGTCATGAACAGATTCTAGTTATGGAGAAGACAATATTGGCAAACCTGGAATGGACATTGACAGTGCCTACACACTATGTATTCCTTGCTCGTTTCATCAAGGCATCAATTCCTGAGAAGGAAGTGAGTTAGAAAAACTCATAATCTAATATATACTATTTGCCTTGTGTGGCAAGGTTTACTTACCTAGCAGGTTTTTGATTTGTTTAGGTGGAGAACATGGTCAATTTTATAGCTGAGTTGGGCATGATGCATTATGACACTACCATGTTTTGCCCATCAATGGTTGCTGCCTCAGCAGTTTATGTGGCTCGATGCACACTAAACAAAACCCCTTTCTGGACAGACACCCTCAAGAAGCACACTGGTTTCTCGGTACCACAACTTAAGTAAGTCTTCATCATCTTTTTCACTAGCAAGGTTCCGGTTTGAATGATTTCATTTGATTTATGGTATGTTTTCTGTCTTTTAACAGGGATTGTGCTGGATTGCTAGTGTATTTCCACTCCAAAGCCTCAGAACATAGACTTCAGACTGTGTACAGGAAGTACTCAAAGCCTGAGCGAGGAGCTGTTGCCCTACTTCCACCAGCCAAAAACCTCTTGCCTGGTGGATTGAGTTAATGAAGATCACCAAGCTTTTTATTTCGAAATTCACATTTGCTTTATGTGAGAAGAAAATATATATCTGGACCAGATTGTTGGATTAGATTAATTTGTTTGTTGCTGCCCTATGAGCAATAAATTTTCTTTTCTGATATTAAATTTATTACTCTAAAAAATGTTCAAGGACCTTAGGGTTTTTTTATCACATAGAAGTTCACAAATTAGCCATTATTTTTGCAACAAATAAAAAATAATAATGTAAGCTACATCATTTTAATTTTAAAAATCCAATATAGCTCCTTTTCATAATTTTTTGGACCAATTCTTAGCCCCCAAATTCATAAAATTCTTTTTGAAATTTCTTGTTGTCTCATAATATTCTATTCCCGCATGCTGAAAGAGGAGTGGACCATTGCACCCCATTTCATATATTAGGGGAATAATTGAAATTATTGCTACAAATGAAATATATTAGGGGATTAATTGAAATTATTGCTGCAAATGAATGGCTAATTTGTACCTTGTATGATAAAAAAAACAATTTAGGGTTTTTTTTAATCACACAAGATACAAATTAGCCATTCATTTGCAGCAATAATTTCAATTATTCCCCAATTTTAGTCCAACAAATTAATCTTTTTTTCTAGCATAATATTATTTTTTGACTAATATTTGAAAAGCAGTTTTGAAAAGGAACTGACTTTTCCAATTCATGATATTTGTTTCTGACCCCTTTGCACAGTGATAACACTCAACCACTTACTCTGAACAAAACAGAAACAAATGGAGGATTTTGTAACATTGTGATGTATGTAATGAGTATTGATTGGCCCACTGACAACAAGAAAAAATTTCTCGTTCTATTAATGGAGAGGGGTTTACAGGCCACACTCTAATGGGGCAAAAAACTGTCAATAAGTTGCAAAATCACCAAATCATTGACCTTAACTTTATAGCTAATAGCTTTCATGGATGATTAGAAACTATACCTATCTAATACTCTGCAATTTCTCTGAGTACATATCTAATCCTCTGCAATTTCTCTGAATTTTGGAAGGTAGCAGCAGTAGATAGAAATGTGTACATGTAGCATTTAGTAGAACGAGAGATTTTATGAAGCTAAAGCAAATACGAAAGAAAATTATATACAATCCCACTAAAAAATACTAATAAATATCCTAATTAGAGAAAGCACTATAAAATTTTCTTTAACAGAACAACGTATTCTCTTTTGACAGCAAGCCTCATTTAAAATAATTGAGGAAAGAGGTGGGAAGTCAATCATCGTGCATGTGGTTCTATTTCAGGTAACTTGTGTGTTCTATGATTCTAGGATGAAAAACAGAACAAAATGCTGTAGTTGGGAATTTGCTTATAAGAGAGGTTCTAAAATTATAACTTCTTTAAAGACTCGTCAGGTTCTTTCCAATTTTCAGTGTCTTCGACGTCTCTTTGAAGAGAAAGACATGAAGCAAGGATATAATGGGCTTAAGTATTTCTGCACAATTGTTGCCTTATGCTCTAGGACTGCATACAGTCTTGACGGAGGACTAAGCTGGAAAGTGATGGCTGGGATATTCTCAGTAACTGCAGCTATCTATGGGACATAATGGGTCCTAGTCATGGACTGGGGGCTCCTGCAATTTCAGTCGAAGAACTGGTTGCTAAGAGACAAACTTCTTATTCCATACCGAAGTGTGTATTTTGGAGCAATGGTGAGTAAGAATAATGCATGACAAACCAAAATGATTTGATCAGCACTTGCAGAGAAGTATTGACATTGTGGATCTTAAGTTGAAACAAAATGAAGATCAATCATAAAATATAAACCCGGTTCTGATTCTTATGATTGTGATGAAAAATGCAGGTCCTGAATGTATTGCTGAGATTTGCCTGGTTGCAAACTGTCCTGAACTTCCAGGTATCTTTCCCACATACTCAAACCTTAAGCGCAATTGTTGCCAGCCAAGCGGATTATGGAACTTTTTCAGGTAACATTGAGTTTATTCAAAATGTGCATAAAATTCCCAAATTCATAGTAAATTCCAAGATTTAATCTTGTTCACAGTCTATTGATTGATCAGGTTGGAGAATGAACATTCACACAATGTTGTCAAGTATCGCGCATTCAAGTCTGTACCTCTACCTTTCGACTACAATGTTGGCTGAGACAAACATGAGTTCCATATTGCATCAGAAAAAAATCAATAGACAGGAAGTTAGTTATCCAAGAACAAACAGCAAAGAAAGAAAACACTGCAGGGATGTTCTCCGATTTCGGAGGAGCTTGATTGTTTTCTCACTCATTTTTTATTCATTTATTGTATTTAGTTAGGGGAGGTCAGTCCCCTGTATGTGTAATACTCCTTGCTATGGATATATAGTTATTGAAGGGTTTATGGAAGAGTTTTCAATCCAAAATTCCAACAGTTTCTCTAGTTAAGTAGTTGAAGACTTAAGGGTTAATTGGAATACGGGTTTTCTCAAATCAATCGGGATTCCATATTTACCTCCTCGAGCAATCAGATTAAGGCAACGTTTGTCTGCTCGGTTGGCTCGAAAAAACATAAAAATGATGTTTTTTCAAGCCAAACATAGTTTAAAACGCGACATTAACGAGCATTCGATATGAAAATTAGGATGGACCCTTTGTACCTATGAAAACAAACGTTTCCAAAACAAGAACCTATATCCCCATTGAAAACCTAAGCATCCAATTTCGTTGTCTTTCTTTCCTCTTTAGAGTTTTTGTTATCTATCCCTAGTTTTTTATGTTTACACAGAAAGGTTTGAACCTGAGACCTTTTGATGGAAGGGGATACTAATGCTAGTTGAGCTATAGCTCATTGGTTATCAAGACCTAGTTGATAAGATCTCTGACATATCATCAATGGAGCAACAATTTATGTCATTGTTCGAGTTAGCGAAGAAATCAACAGATGTTGTGGCGACTTCTGCTTCAATATTTCATGAAGTTTATCGACGCTGGATGCTTCAGACCAGCCTTAAGAGGTTCCTTGTAACATCATTTAGGGTTGTTGTCTCCAATCATGTTGCAAAAAGGGTTCAGTATCTCACGAAACACCATGTAAAGATGATCAGAACAGCTGTTTCTTGCTTGCTCGATACTTGGAATAGGAAACTGTACGCAAGCAACCCTGCCATTGTGACGCAGCCAAACCAAGTTCACAGGAAGCACGAACAGAAAAAGGGTCTTAATAACATGCACCCTAATTCATATTTTATTTCTTCTGCAAGTATTTTTTTTTTAAACCATAACGACATACAGTAGAATCACAAAGATGACAAAGCTCTCCCTAATAAGTATTTAACACAACTGTATTAATTCTCAAGCCTCGAACTGAGAACTTTGGTTAAGATAGAACAGCTCTATAACAGCTGATCTACGTGCTCGGTGCTTCGAAAAACTACATAAAATAAAAAATTAAACTAGAAATCCAAAAACAAATAAAAAAACGTCTTAAAACCTTCCCAAATTCAGCTGGTTAAAGCCAGCCGACTTCCTTAAAATTGGGCCTGTAGAACCTCTAACATAATTTGAGCTTAACATGGCCTTACGATAACTCACTAAAATCATTAGGATTGTTCTGTTCTGCATGATCGGGCTGAGAGACCAAGGTGTAAACCTGTCATGTGTTATACCAAACCTGCATGGTCCTAGACTAGGCAACTTTCATACCTTGCTTCTCCTCCTTGTCCTTTCAAAAACAAAAACTTTGCATCTACACTGGCCAAAGTTCATTTTTAACATAGATCATTAGGGGCTAGATTTTGTTTTAAACCGTTTTTTTTTTAATTTAAAGAAAAAGAAACAATATTGTTTTCTTTTAATTATAAGGGTTTATCTTTTGATTCATAAATTAACCTATTAAACCCAGGAATAGGGTCGTCCCCTATAACTTATACGACTTGTTCTACGTTGAAATAAGAGGAGATTAGGACTTCTTTTTGAAAGGAAAGGAAGGACTAGATTATGATATTCTTTGTAGCCGTCCTACCTCTTTCTTGATGGCTCCAATTTCTTAGGGAAAAAAATACAGGGCTTTTCCTTAAGGCCCAACAGTTGGAAAAGAGACAGAATTTATCGACAAAGAGGGCGGGACCTTGCATTTTTGGCCCAACATACCTAAAAGGGCCTAAAACCCTGGTCCCCATAGACGAGGGTTTTAACCTTCACCTGTCTCTCTATCTGTGCTTGTGTAACCGGAGAAACACCGAGCACCTGGTTGCCAAACTGGTGAACTCAACCTCCCATCTCTCAAGTCCGACTTTTTCCTTGGTGGTTTTCAAGAAACTCGAAAACCTAGAAATCAGGTTCCCTTTTCATCTCTTCTTTTCCTTTTTTTCTCAATCTACAAATCTTTTCTTATATTTGTAGTGCAAAACATGTTGTCTCACAGGAATTCTAGTAAGAAAGTGCAGGTTTTTTTTTCTTCTTTTTTCTGCTAAAATGTTTTTATCCGTAGTAATTTTGAAGACCCCATTAATCCATTAAGAGAATAAATGACGGTGAATACTTTTATTTTTCTTCTTTTATAGGGATTTTTAAGTAAAAGATGCCATCAAAGACAAAGAAGAATTCAAAGACACCATCGAGGCTGTCAAATTCTGACCAGTCTGCTTCATCTCCTAGAACACCATCATTGGCATCTAGCATAGACTTAGAAGCTAGTCAACAAGAAAATATTGCGTTGTGTTTAGAAGAAGCATCGAGTAAATATCCGTCTTTGATTGATAAATCTGCTTTCATTGGTCGAATCACTGATGTTGAGGCGGAGTCTAGTACTACTGCGAGAGGTTGTAAGATTTGGCTTTCAGAATCTTCTATGGTTTCTTCTTCTCTTGCCCCTGGTTCCATTGTATCGGTAACTATTTTTTAACATTCTTATTTTTATTAATGTTTTTGAAGTTAATTAAGGTTTAATAGCTGTTTCTGAAGGCGTCTTTATGATTAAATTGGTAGGTGTCACTTGCTGCTGCGGAGAGGAGATTTTCGAATTGTAGTTTTCCTCTCAGTTCGTTTTCCTGTGAATGGTCTAGACAATGTGAAGTGGAGTCTGTGGATAAAATAACTAATGAAGCTGGGAATTACTTTGCTCTTGCGACGGTTTTTCCTTCTTGTAAGGTTTGAAAATAAACACAACAAAAACTTGGTATTAATGTATTTAAGCAGTGTCTTTGAACATTATGTGAATATCTGCAAGAATTGATTTTGTTTTACATATCTGTCCTAGATGATCTAGGATATGAACTCTTCCATTTTGGTTTGAAGCATCTAGATGGTTGGAATTTTGGGCATTTAAACCTTCAACAAGAAAGGCATTGTTGAAAACGACTTTCATAGGGCAGGAGAAATTTTCTTGAAATCGGGTACAAACAAGGTAACTATAGGTAGAGTTAACTATAAATCAAACTTAATAGAATTTATAAAGTTCTAATGACTGTTTGATTCAAGCTAACAGTTTTACAAATCAATTCAGGCTGTTACTGAGAGAAAAACTATAGTTTTTTTATCATCTCCATCCCTGAAGTCGATGGATGTTCTGGAATTTGTTGTTTGATGTAGCAGATTTATGGAAATACCGAAAGTTTGCTCTTTAATGCTTTCTTTTCTCCAGGTTTCCAAGAATGGAGCGCGGTTGTCCTCAAACCTTGCCTACATGATGGGATGCCCTGCTTCAGGCAAGGTTATATTTGTTCACACTATTAGAAATCAACTCCTAACTGATATTGTAAATGGGAATGATACGCCAGAAGGTGCAAATGCTGATGACCTTTCACTTCATAACTGCAATGAATTGTATCTGGAGCTAGTTCCTTTTATGGACAGAGTAAAAATGAAGAGTGATACCATGTCTGCAACGAAATTATCTGCAGAAAAAAGACATGACAGATCTGAAAATGGCATGATTTCATCCCCAAAGACACCGTTGTGTCAGCCAAAGCTTAGCTCTCCTAGTCCCATTCACTTAACTTCACCAATATGTGAAGAAGCAGCATCCAATATATCCAATTCAAATGGCACAGATGTTGGTTTACTGAATATCAAAGAGGTATTAGAGGATGAAAGTGCCAAGAAACTTCTACAGGTCTGTGCTGCTTCATGGTTGTATTCTCGTGTTCTAATATGTGGAAATCTTGTGGCCATCCCAGTTCTTTCAAATCTTTGCATTTTCCGTGTCAGAAGCGCAAATAAATTACCTGCAGATGGTAGCGATCAAGATTTGATGAAAGATAGAATTCATGGGATGCAACCTCAAGATTCTGAAGAATTGGGCCATATGAAAGATGCTTTTTCCATAAACCGTGATACAAAAGTATATTTACATCGACATATGAACTCAACGGCTGAAAGGCCACAAAAACAAGGTTTGCCATTAATGCAAAGTGAATGTACTAATGGTAAAACAATTATAGGAAATGATAGATCAAAATTGGGTGGTCTATGCAAGGAATATACAGTTTTGAAGGACATAATTGTATCATCCACGAAGAACACTTTGTCATGGTATGTTGTTTATTTTATTTTATTTGAGATTTTTTTGAACTTGCTGAGTTAAACATGTTTCTTTTGGTAGCATGATAATATCTGTGGGAATTTTTGTTGTTTTGATGTGGTTGAATGACATAAATGCTGCCATTGGAACACCCATAAGAGATGAAGAGTCTGGATGCTAAAATGTTGGGACCGTGCATGATGGTACCCTGCTATTCAATAGGGTATCATAGGGATCCCGGGATCTTTTATATAGTGTCTATTGTCTAATACAGTTAGCATACTATAAAATCTTACACCTTTATTTCTAGCCAGGAATGCTTTTCAAAATTGTGAAATCTCTAAATTGCCGATGAATTTGAAACACATTACAATGAAATATCCAGAGCTTTCCCAATGCTGAAACTATTTAACAAATGACTTCACTGCATTGCAGACAATCGTTTTGTCTTTCACGTCTTTGACTTCGAAATCCTTGATCACTCTGTTGATAGTGGGAATGCTTTTGTCATCAACACAAAGTCCCATCTGTATCAGATTGCTCTGTTGTGTGTGCTTGTCCCTTAATTATGTGGTTTGGCCGTGTAGAGTTCCACTGGATTTGCTTATTGAAGTATATTGTTTGCTCTAAATAAACATCATTCCATAAATATTAATCTAGAGTTCTGCTGTAAACTAGCATTAAATTAGATCTTAGATCTTAGTGCATTTAGGTGAAGGGCTAAACATTAGGCAATCTTGGTTAAAAAGATCTGAAAAAAATAATCAATATTTTGAAGTGGGCTTGATTATTCAACACTTCTCGTGGAGGGGGAGAACTCCCCTTTTCGCTTTGTAATTTATTTGCTTTTGTCTGTTTCCTAGATTTATATTTTTATCTGTACTTCTGGATATATACCACCCAATATTATATGTGGACATCTTATCAAAATATGATATGGTACAAGTTTACTGCTTTGGGAACTTTTAGTGTTGATCATTGATGCAAGTGTTTTAGTTTTGGCTTACGAACTACAAAGGGAGTGCTTCTACACGGCCCACCTGGAACAGGAAAGACTTCTTTGGCTCGATTATGTGTCATTGATGCTGGTGTCAACCTTTTCTCAGTAAATGGACCTGAGATATTTAGTCAGTATTATGGAGAAAGTGAACAAGCAATGCATAAAGTTTTTGATTCAGCCTGTAAATCTGCACCTGCCGTGGTTAGATTTTTTTTCTTTATTCTTCTCTAATCTTTTAAGGTCTCCCCCTGCTTCAAACCTAGCAAGCATCGATTACATTTGTTTTGAAGTGAAACAAATTGATTATAACTGTTTGAGGCACTGTTGTCAGAAAGTGGCATTTTTTGGTTAGGTATAAAAGCATTCTTTCTAATGTAGTATTTTCTGATGAATTGCAATTGTATGACTTGTGGACATTAATGAATGGGAACCAAGATCATAAAAACAAAAATGAAGGTGTTGACCTTTACAGTTAGCCTTCCTCTTAATTTGTGTACAAACTGATACATCATATTTAAATTTGAACATTATTGTTTGGAACTATAAAATCATGAAGATTATGTCTCTCTGAACCTCAATTTACCGTCCCTTCTATTCCTAGATGGCTAACTAATTATTGTGCTTTTAAAGGTGTTCATTGATGAGTTGGATGCAATTGCACCTGCACGGAAAGATGGAGGTGAAGAACTATCTCAAAGAATGGTAGCTACATTATTGAATTTGATGGATGGGATTGCTAGGACTGATGGACTGCTTGTTATTGCTGCTACAAACAGGCCTGATAGCATCGAGCCTGCACTGAGGCGGCCTGGAAGACTTGACAGAGAAATTGAAATAGGTAAATAGCAACACAAATTTTCTTTTCCTTTTCCTTATTTTAATCCTAATTACTTGGTAGGCATTCCACCCCTATGCTCGCCCAGAGTTCATTTTCTTCATCTGAATGATACCCATGCATGAGATTTCTTTCCTCACTTTGTCACTATGTTCCCAGTTTTGCGATATTCACCTATGAGCACCTCAATGTATGAAAAGAAACGAGGGGGGACAACCAAACATGACATCACCTTTATCCTGCCATACCTGTTTATTTAATTTCTTTTTTCATGCAGGTGTGCCTTCTCCCAGCCAACGATTGGACATACTTCATACTCTTCTAAGTGAAATGGAGCACTCAGTTTCAGATATGCAACTTAAACAACTTGCCATGGCTACTCATGGTTTTGTGGGTGCTGATTTAGCAGCCCTCTGTAATGAGGCAGCTTTGGTTTGTCTCAAGCGTTATGCTAGATCCAAAAAATCTGATTATTTTTCTCATTCCGAGGGATCGTCTATTGCATATGAAGGCCATTCTGACAGCATGGTGAAAGGATCTGATTGCTCAACAGGGGCAAGAGATATGTTGAGGGATGGTGCAGATTCTGCATCTTCAAGCACCTCACATTTGCCTGTTTCCTTGGAGAACCTGTCATCTTCTTGCTTGGACGGAGATGTCTCAGAGATCACAGATAATATAGAGAATGGAATTATTGCTTGTCCTAAAGAGGAATTTTTGGTGGAAGAAGAAGCCTTGTTGAACATTGTTTCTGAAGATTTTGAAATGGCCAGGATGAAAGTGAGGCCTAGTGCCATGAGAGAGGTATGATTGATATTTCCATATTGCTTAAGAACATGGGTTTTGATCAAACTACAGTATCTCGCTACCTGAATATGGAAAAGTTACTTTATGGTTGGGCATTACACCAGAAAGCCACCAGTTACACTGAATGCTAGGGGTCCAGCATGATTGTCATGTATAATGTGCTCTAGAGTTGAGAATTGACTTTTGAAGCTTAGGGGACTGAACACTTTCTTAAGATTACTTGCAATATGGGAAGAGTCCCTCTACTTCCCAAGACCTTCCCTCTTTGTTGTACTCATTCTGTGGTTACATACACTATGTTGAAGGGATTCTTACATCATACCATATGATTCATCTTCTATTATTTAGTGCTAACATTTCCTCATTTTGATTCTTGGAGAATCTCATCTATGGAGTATTCTACTCTTGAGTTCCACAACCATGTAGTAGGCAGATTTTTTGACCTGTAAGTAGGTCATGTTCTGCCACATTTTTTGATTAAGGCTATTGGAGTTTGTATCTTTCAATTATCAAAAGAACTGGGATACCAGGTCAGAACAATAAGCTCCACTACCTAAATCAGAATGTGACCTATAAGCTGTACTACCTGAACTTTTATCATATTCATAGCACAAATATTGGAACTGAACTTCTCAGATTTTGGTACTAAATCCATTTTAATTGTCACTCTAGATTCTAGAAGGATTTTCTATTTACAGGTGAAACGAAAGTATAATGTAATGTTGCTTGTTACTCTACTTGTTTTTCTAAACTTGTTCTGTATATAGGTAATCCTTGAGGTTCCAAAAGTTAATTGGGAAGATGTGGGCGGCCAGGGGGAAATAAAATCCCAATTAATGGAAGCAGTGCTATGGCCTCAAACACACCAGGATGCATTCAAGCGCATTGGTACCCGTCCCCCAACAGGGATATTGATGTTTGGTCCCCCTGGTTGCAGCAAAACTCTTATGGCCCGTGCAGTGGCTTCTAAAGCAGGATTGAATTTCCTTGCAGTGAAGGGTCCAGAACTTTTTAGCAAATGGGTTGGTGAATCCGAGAAGGCTGTAAGATCCCTCTTTGCAAAGGCAAGGGCAAATGCTCCATCAATTATATTCTTTGATGAAATTGATGGCCTTGCTGTTATTCGTGGGAAGGAAAGTGATGGGGTTTCGGTTTCAGATAGGGTTATGAGTCAACTCCTTATTGAATTGGATGGTTAGTAAGTTTTATTAGTGTCGAACTTTGTCAAACTTTTTGCTTGTGGGATTTTGTCAGTGCATGTTATAGATTGTTTAGCATCTGCGCAGCTCATAGATTTGGGATCTTGAATTTTCTTGTGTGATGACTTTCCTGGTTATGTTTCACTGATTTTAGCTAGGGAAATTATCAACATCTAATTTATTTTGGATATTCCAAATCTTGAGTCCTATATCTTTGAAATTATTAAATATTTCATTGGTTGTAGGCTTGCAACAAAGAGTTAATGTTACTGTAATTGCTGCTACAAATCGGCCAGACAAGATTGATCCTGCCCTTTTGAGACCAGGTGCAACTCTCTCTCACCCTCTCTATCCAAGCACCCACAGAAATGTACTGTTGTACTGCTGCAGCCTGCAATCATGGTGCCTTCTTAATTGATAAACAATTTGAACAGGGCGCTTTGATCGACTGTTGTACGTGGGACCTCCAAATCAGAATGACAGGGAAGACATATTCCGTATCCATTTGCACAAAGTTCCATGCAGTTCTGATGTCAATATAAAAGAACTAGCTTGTCTCACTGATGGGTGCACTGGAGCTGATATAGCATTAATCTGCCGGGAGGCAGCTGTTGCAGCCATTGAGGTTTTCTTAAGTTCTTTCCTTATCTTCTTGTATGCTTCACTTTGTTGTTTGTTCATGTAAAATTTTCCTTGTTAGCAGGAGAATATTGATGCTTCGGAAGTATCCATGCAACATTTAAAGACTGCGATTCAACAAGTCCAGCCAACGGAGATCAATTCTTATCAAGATCTATCAGCAAAATTTCAGAGGCTCGTTCACTCCAGTGACAGAGATGAATTGGGAAACCAAGAGTGCTCGAGCAGGGCAAACTCGTTTTCCATCAGGTAGATATTTCTTCTCTGAAAATTCTCTTATTTCTTTTGTTTGGTCTGTGAACTGGAACAGGAACATTCCACTTGGCTTGGATGCAATTTATAAACGACAACCCTCTCTCTTAAATCTTAATGGTGTAATCCAGAAGCATGAAATTTCATGCTTATCAATTTTCTTTTCAACATAAAGCTATTGAAAGGTTTCTATCTTTTTCTGTCAAAAAACTTCACTCTAGTAGCACTGTGCAGAAATTCTCTTCCAAGGTGACTTAATCTTTTCCTGTCACATTGATATGACAGGACCATAATAAAATCCGCGATGCAGTTCTTGAATCGTTCCTCTTCCTCAGGCTCTGGGTAATAGCAATTATGCAGCACGTTTTCACACATCTCTTTCATAAGCAGCAGTGGACCACTGTCTGGTCTGCATGATCGCAATTGAGTGGAAAATGCTTGCCTGATTTAAGCTTGGTCGTTAGCTGAGTTTTGGATTTCACTGGGGTGTATGGGGCCAATACTACCGACACTTTCTTATGAAACATTCACTCATTAGTGAAATGCAACTGAAAATTGTTGCTGTGGTGAAATTATGTAATCATAACGTCAAGATTGTTGTAGATTTGTCTTGTCAAGCATCAAGTTTTTACTACACTGATTTTCAATTCATGGATAAAGTTAGGGCTAAAGAAATATAGCGCTTCTACCTTCTTACCTGAAGCCAATGCTGTAAAATGGGTCAGGACTTGTATTAAAAAAAAAAACATTTCTTTTCAATTCAAACTAGTTTTTAAACTAATTACGGGTTGACCTGTCGAGTTAATTGAGTGACCAGTTCAATTTTCACTTTATTTAAGTTGAAACCTAGTCCAAGCTAAGTTTTGAGTCAACGGGTCATCAAATTAACTGGTCAGGTCAGGTTTTAACTACTGGGTTCGGGTTTGATGGGAGAAGTGTTATCATACTACAGGTTAGTTAATGCTAATAGCAGGTTTTGAATTTGATTATATATTTCATTTGTACCTTTCAGCTGGGCCAAGGTCACGAAAATGAATTGCCTCTTAATCTTGTGTTTTAATATTGTTTAAATGATCTGTTTCTATTTTTAATATTGTTCCAATGACCTATGAGATATGTATGATTGGGTCTTGAATCTTTCAAGTGCGAGTTTCGTTAGGGTTTCTAAATGAAGATGGAGACAGGTCAAAAATACATGCTGGTACCACCGCTGGAAATGATGTTGAAACTTCAACTGCTTAATCGGCTTGATTTAATAACTGGATTAACAACAAACACTATTTAAAGTTAAAAGAGATGTGAAAGTCATCTGGTGTTGTTTGAGATGCAAGGAAATACGAAAATAAAATTTTATCAAAACATTATTTAAAGTTGAACAAAACATTCTTAATTTAAAACGCAAAAATCATAGGTTATTTCTTGATGAGATCGAGCTTCTTCTTTTTGAAGAATTGTTTGAAATAATATTATTTTAATAAAATTTATTACTAGAATAATGTTGTTTTAGGATCAACCCAACAACACGAGCTATCAGCGGAGTCTGACAGCTACCACCAAAACGATAACAAGCTTGAGAATCGGAAGACCATATCTTCTATGGAGTCTTTTCAATATTTCCATGGATGATGCTCAGAATAATTGAATGCAAAAAACAAAAGATGCCCTTTATGCAAAGACAATTATTGTGCCAATTCTTTGGCTCAAAATAGGAACAAAACCACCATATTCACATTCATGCATTTTAACATCAACCCTTTGGAATGTAACATGGAAATTGACATTGCGAAGGAGAAGGTATTTAGTCCCAACAAGCAAACAAAGTAGACTAGTTTTGTCGAGGTAATTTGTGGTCTTGTTTCAATCCCATAAAGATGCTCTCTGCCTTCCTTTTCTTTTGCAATTTTTCATTTGTCCATTTCCCACCTAAATTGCTCCAAGAACAGCACAGACACTGTGCATAAATCTGTTGAATCTTTTTGTCCAAAGTCAAATCTAGTTATTCTCACAACATTTGTAATCACCCGTCAACAATACACTATGATACAACCTTTGACATCTAACTCTGTTTCCAAATCAGCCTGTACTCCGTATTAATATCTTATATTATATTTGACAGGTTTGTTTTTATGTTTTAAAAAAATATTTTTTTTAAACTTAAATTTTTTTTAATTAATATTTTTTAGTGTTTTTGGATTATTTTGATGCGTTGATATCAAAAATAATTTTTAAAAAATAAAATAATATTATTTTGATATATTTTCGAGTGAAAAACACTTTAAAAACAAACCGTAACCACAACTTTCAAACACGCTTTTTTAAAATCTTATGATTCTGGAATATGTATGAATATTTTATATGTTTATTTTTGAAGTAAGATGAATATACAATGAAAAAGAAAATTAAATTTAAGACTCATTAAAAGTAGTGATCGGATATTTTCATTTGGGCTGGAAAATATTTGTTTGTTTTCTCTTGTATTTTGTTTTTGAATAAATATGAGTATTTATTCTTTAAATATAGTAAAAAAAAAATTTTAAAAATTTATAAATTTTTTATCCAAATAATAGATTTAAAAAATAATTAATAAAAAATTATTAATTACACAATAATTTTTTTAAAAGTAATATTATTTTAAATCTTTTAAAAAAATTAACTGCAATCAATCTCCTAACCCGAGCCTAAAAACGAGTCGATGCTCGAGTAGAGACGTGCGGAAAATTGAGTTATCATCACAGCAGAAAAACACCAACTTCAATTAAAAGTCGATTGATTCCCTCATCATCGAACCCCAAGAAATCTATGGCTTACAAAAGTATCCAAACTTTGCTCTCTCTCTCTCTCTCTCTCTCTCTCTCTCTCTAATCCTTTCCTAATCCCCAATCTATGCCAGTACAAGCATCTTTGGAGTACTAAAAACCTTATCTCCACTCTCACACTGAAGCAAGTAAACCCCACTCTCCTGTACCACCTGATCCACCCAAGTACAAAACCTTGCCATTGCAGACTCCATAAATGGATAGAATGAAGCCATTCATGATTCTCTGCTGCAGCAACTAGCCGATCTTTGCCCTAGCTAGTACACCACCAAACTCCCTCCTGAAACAGTGGCGCGTGACTGACACTTTCCAGTACCAAAAAGTTTGTGATAAGGTTTAAGGATGAAAAAAAATCCTTAAAAATCCAACCTTGGTAACACTCACTCTCAGGAGGTATCATAAAAAGAAAAGAAAAGGAAAGCTAAGAAATAAAGACCCGAAAATTAAAAAAAAAAAAACAAACAAACAAAATATTTAGGCTATTTTTTACGGTGCACCACTTAAACAAATTGTTTTAAACAATTATTGAAAAAATAATATATAGAAAAAATAGAAAAATATTTGATGGCGATTTACTACAAAAACAAACAGGTTTTTAGTGTTATCAAACAAATATAATATATATATAAAAAATCAAAATAATCAAAACCTTATTTGATAAAAAAGATAGAAACAAATAGAAATAAATTTAAAATAAATTTCTATAAGAGTTTTTTTTTCTTCTTCTTTTTCTATCCTCTTCTCTTCTGTACCAGGATAGTAGATATTGTAAGTACCCAAACACTATCTTACGTCTTATAACAACCTTACATGCCATAACTACATTGAAATCATGGAAGCCTTGTAAGAGAAAAACAAAAATATTAAAGCATCAGCAACAGTAGTCATAAAAAAAGCTGAAAAGAAGCAAACAAGATCCACCTCGAACCTCTCTCCACTTCATCATCCCCTCCTCCTCCTCCTCCTCCTCCCCCCCCTCCCCACAATTCCCATCACCACCATCAGCCACCACCATCTTTCTCTCTTTTGTCAAAACAATTTTTCTGGGGAGAAATATAGGTGCTCATATCTTAAAAATCCATTCTCTTTGTACTATAACAAATAAAAATCCCATCTTTGTATGGTTTCTTACTCCGTTCCTTTCATACAGAAGTCCTCCCACATCCTTGTGTTCTTTCTTCTTCTTTTTTTCTTTCCTTGTTGTTCTTGTTAGTGTTACATTTAGTGCCCCATATCTTGCTATCCATAAGAAAGTTCCAATCTTTGGAAAAAAGTCAAATCTTTTTGTACTGTTCTTTAGGCCAGAAGAATAAGGGAGATAATAGTGAATTGGGTTTTTTGAGAAAATGAGAGAGGATGATTCAAACTGGTTTTCAAGATGGGAAGAAGAGCTTCCTTCACTTGAAGAACTGATGCCTTTATCACAAACCCTAATCACGCCTGATCTTGCTCTTGCTTTTGATATTACAAACCCCAGTAATACCACAACCACCACCACTACTAATAACCATAACTCTTCTCTCCATCAAAATCAGCCTTTACCACCTCCCCCACCACCACCGGCTGCGGTTTCTCCAACCCCAACTAATCCATTGGCCTCACCGCAGCCTAATTCAGGGGACTTTGCTGCGGATTCTAGTGAATTAGGCTCAGGTGCAGCAGGAGATGAGCCAAGAACCCTTAAAAGGCCAAGGCTTGTTTGGACTCCGCAGCTTCATAAGAGGTTTGTGGATGCTGTGGCACATTTAGGGATCAAGAATGCCGTCCCTAAGACAATAATGCAGTTAATGAATGTAGATGGGTTGACTAGAGAGAATGTTGCAAGTCATTTGCAAAAATATAGGCTTTATTTGAAAAGAATGCAGGGTTTGTCCTCTGGTGGTGGTGGTAATGGTACTGGTGGTGGAGGTGGACTCCCTGGTGGCACTGATGCTGCTACGGATCATTTGTTTGCAAGTTCTCCCGTGCCAGCGCATTTTCTGCATCCAGGGAGGCCTAATTCGGATCATTTCTTGCCGTTTGTGCCTGTAGCTGCATTGCAAAACCATCATCACCAACACCAGATAGCTGCAATGGGACATGCCCAATTGCCAAGTCAGTATCATAGGCAGATGGGGCACTTTGGGTCGCCGACAAATGGTCAGTTTGAGCATCCATTTTTGCCTAGGCAAACACAGCAGCCTGTGCATAGGATGGGGGCACCAGTGCCCAATACAGTTCCTGGTTATGTGGAAGATTTGGAGTCAGTGAATGGGAATGGAGGAAGGAAAGTTCTCACTTTATTTCCAACAGGGGATGATTGAATTTGGGTAATTGTTGACTCCATTGATCTTTCTCTTTTATGGCTGATTTGGTTCCTGGGTCTTTGTTAAATTGGTATTTTCTGGTAGTTTTGTTAGAGTTCAATTTAGAAACTTTGTTGTCGTTTTTGCATTAGCTGCTGCTGTTGTCATTGACAGCAATCTTAATGGTAGATATTGGTTTCGGGCTTCCATCTACAGATCCCAAAAACTCCTTCTTGGCTTCTAATATTGGTGTCTCTTGGGAGTAACTGGAAGTGGTGGATAGTATCGTTTATGGTGTCCTTCAACTTCTACATGTGTAAGTAAGATATTGGTAGCTTTCTGTATGTCCTTTCAGCTCCTGGTGACAGATCGAGATGTCATTCCTGGTGGCAAATAATGTAAGCTTAATCCATGTCAACAATTGTTACAGTCTTGAGATATTGTGTCAATCTGGTTTTCAGAGAGGGCTTGCTTTATCCCAAGGTTGTATGGGAATCGGCTCAGTGTCGTTATATTTACAGTCTTCTTGTCAGTGAAGCTTTAGTGTCATTGTTCATCATGGGCAGCTGGAGCATTTGTGCTTGCTGATGAGGATAAATAATGGTGGCAAGTGCATTTTATGTTCTTCAGAAATCTAAGCTTGGGATCGGTATCCTTGGTTGGCACATTGGTAACTCAGTTTCTCATTGAGGTCCAAAATTCTCTTTACTTTTAGAGCCTTCGGCCTTTTTTCTGTTTATTACTCCTGTGTTGTGTAGAGGTGAGAGGTACTTGTTGTACATTGTGTGACTTCATAGAAGACTTAAGACCCTAAAGGGTTCTCTTAAAATCTAATGTTTTTAGAATGTTTAATTTAATTTAATGTCCCAGTTGAAGTAGCTGAAGTTTATTTATGCCCATGACATTCTCTCTTGTGCCCATGACATTCTCTCTGTTTCTTGTGCTAACTAATATCTGTTTCAAATATTTTTGCGATGCACCTTTTCGCTCTTGTTGCTCTTGTCTACAACTGAAAGATGATCATTCTAAATTTATTTAAAAAAAAAACACTTAGATAGGATTCTTTTTCCTTATTCCCCACGGAATTTAAAGAAATTAGAGAATGGATGAATTAAGGATATTGGTGCTGAGATTGTGGATATTAAGGTATGGATTATTCAGTTTATAATTTGTCAAGAATCTTCATGGATGCCCTTTTTATTCAGTTTATAATTTGTTGAGAATCTTCAGGGATGCTCTTTCTGCTGAGTGTGTACCTTGCATCTCCATGTCATGGTTATTTGCAGTTTCAAAGTTTTTGAATTAAATGCCAATGTTTCTTTCTATGAACACTCAGCAGCTGAAAGTTAATTTTCCATGGATTCCGATGTTCATAATGTGGATTAAAATCTAGATCTGCACTCCAGTTTGAACCATTAGCATGAAAGCCACCAGGTTTGAGACACTGCCTTTGACCTCAATTTTTATTTTGACGCTATATGAGTTTTCTCTTATATTTTTACCAACCAGCTCTAACCTTTTTTGTTGGAGCTATTTCACCATTTCCTGTGAAATGCTGAAATCGTGTGCAACATCAACAAGGTTTTATAAACTGTTCTTGGTGAGTCGGTGACCCTCAATTGGCTTGTCTAATATGTTCATGTATATTGTACCTCTCGGGTGTTTTGTTTGTTCTTCTTTGGTAAAGTTGAGTAGCGTTCTTTGGAGTTGTTCGAGTTTGAAACAAAGCTATTATCATTTTCTGCTTTTTGACATACCATGAAAGAACTTTTCTTTTAAAGCAGTAAGTCAACTTTACAGGAAACTTTGCATCATATTGTCTAAAGCTTACTTGCTAGTTGATTGGAAATGGTGTCCATACTTGGAATGGAAAGAAGGGTTTCGATTGAAGTGAATGTTAACATTTCTGATTTCCTCTTCCTGCCCACACTTTCACACATACTTCTATGTTCCTTTATCATTGTCATGATCTTTTACAGGAATAGCCCATCAGGTTTTCAAAGGTTTTTGAATGATCTTTCTCTTTTATCAGATACGGTAACCTGCTTTGTTTTATCAAATTGGTTCTCCTTTCACTTGGATTGTCATGTTCAACTTAAACAGCACATTAAGAGATCCAAGACCGGGATCCCTTAATTAGCTCTTCGGCTGCTGGTTGATCTGTTGGAGGATATTATCTATATTGTTTATCCCAACTCTGCTATTCTTCTTTACTTCCAGTCGTATATCATTTCATCCAAGTTGCCAGTTCATTTCTCCACTTTTTTGGTGCATGTACTAGCATGTCTAGCTAGGTCTGTGCAGCTCACTTGACCGTGTCATTCCAGGCATCACCCGTTTCCTCCCATATTCCTTGAAACAGATGCCATGGAATCTTATTCGTGTTGGGAAACACAATGGATATTTTTCTATTGCTGAGAATGTGAACTGATAGCAGGAATTAAAGATGCATTTTCCATACCATTGTTGAATTCTTTAATCTTAGCCAGTGTGTTCTCCCTTTTTATACTACTGCTGCATTCAATGTTTCGATGTGCAACTAAGCATGCTCTTAGTCACCACAATTTTTTATGTGGCACGTTGAGGTTCAGCGCAAGCATTTTATAAGAAAAGGAAACCCTGAAGTATCATGGGAGCTCATAAAAACAAGAGCACATGGACAAGCTGGTAAGAGGTGTCATGCGTATACTAGCCTCTTAAATGACCTAGGTTTGTCACTCCTTAATCATAGTTTTATTTGGTTTTTGCTCTAATTACAGGATTAATTAAGGTGTGAAGGTTTGAATTAAGGGTAAAGTCAGCACATGAGGTTATGAATGTATTTTTTAGTATTGGGATCCGCTCTGCTCTTCTTGAGGATAAGAAGCTCACTGAGCTTTGTGAGTAACATGATAGCTTCATAACAGTAGAGAATTATACTGCTCAAATCATACCACTCTTTTTTTCGCCTTTTGTACCATAAAAGCTTACTCAAAATTTAAAAAAAAAATGATTATGATGGGAAATAAAAGAAAGAATAACTTTTTTCTTGCACATTTACTTGGTGCATTGGAGATGCGTCCCCACCAAATCAATTTTCAATTTCATTTGTGACTCCCAATCTGATCCAGTTTGGTGGATTGATTTAATAAATTCATGATTTAAACCTAGTTTTAATTTAAATGGTTATGATATTGACCTTGAGAAACTCAAATAACCTTATAAGAGTTGCCTCGTAACCCATTTGATATGGTTAAACTTGGTCAAAACCCAAAAAAAAATAAAAATATAACTAAAATGAAGTTGTTTTAGGAAAAAAATAATAAATTCATATTTACTCAATAACCCAAATCTTCCATGCATGCAGTTAGATAGACCTAGTGCCGGTTTCGACAGCTATGCTCCAAAAACACCAAAGCTTAGATGCATGTTTTCTACTACTACTGATAGTGAGGCGGGTAAACAACAACCTGGATCTCACAAGATTATTAGATCTTATCAGAAAACTGTCACAAGGCATTATTGGGTATCGAGTCCTGATCACAAGTATGCCAAAGACATGCTCCGCCCCATTCTCAGTACATTTTAGATCGGCCTTGCCTTGCCTAACTCTCTTTTTCCTGGTCACTTTTTTTTAATTTTTACGAGTAAAAAGATTGCAATCTAGAACCCTCTCATTTTCATTACTTTGGCACTTTTAGCTCGGGCAAGCCCAAAAAAATTAAATTATTTAATTTGATCCTTGAGCTTAGAATTATTTCATAATGATTTTGCATTTATCTCAGCCTGTTTTTTTGACAAAAAGCAGGTTGAGAAGAAAAACAAGCGTGGCCTGAGACTTAACCTATTTTCTTTTATTATACTCTTAAAAGTCTAGTTGCATGGCTGTCTAAAGTATTTGATCTAGTGGCTAATAAAATATTTTAGTAGTAATTAGGTATTTCACTTTGATTTTGGACTATTGGCAAATGAAAGGCAAGTTTAGATAGCCCCACCAACTTTTTTAACATAAATATTAGGAAAATCTGATCTGATTGCAGCTACAGATCACAAAACACTAATTCTTATATATTGTAGGCAGCAAGAGAACACCAACACTGACAGTTCAGAGTCAAGACTTTATATTAAAGTAACTAACAATGCATTATCTACAAAGACAACATAAGGGAATTGTTTAAGATGGTTAGCAAGTAATTGATTGGTGGTGATTGAAGCATGATGAGCTCGGAGCTGGCCATGATGTCTCCAGCCCATTTTTATACATATATCTCCATACGATTCTGTTTTCACTTTATTTCTCTAGTCAACGTATTGGATATTTGGATTCCATTACAAGGCTGTTAGCCATTACTTTAGACATAAGCAAATCACCTTATTGGGTCATTCCTAGTGCTTAATAGCCGAACCACTTATTGTTAGATCTGAGCATATTGCTGCTTTTAGGCATGATACTGGAAAGGTGAATTTGAGCAAATAAAATAGTCTCACCATTACACTCCTTACTGATATTAAGATCCACAGAAGCAGAAATGAACTAAAACTGGAATAAAAAAGGAGGTTTACAGCAGAAAGTCTTTGAAAAATCCTAACAGGGAGTTATCTAGTATAGAGAAATCTGATAGTAAACCAGTGACACAATTCCCATCTGTCTAGCGTTAATGGTTTTGAGAGTAATCAAAGCTAAGAGGTTGCTGACAGAATGGAGCCTGCAAAAAGAAAAGAGTATTTTAGATGTGAAAATTGAGAAGAAAAGTAAGCACGCAAATGAAGTTGGTTCATAAAAACAAGAATCAAACTGTTTCAAAGAGCCGACATCAAGAAAGAGCCAAATATTTCGGCCGCAAGGAAGCAATTTATGGGGTCACTTGCCACAAAAAACTACGCAAAGGCTTAAAGATAAGTCTTTTCTTTTTCTTCCCTTTTTTGATCAAATAAAGGCGGTCAAATTTGAGGTTCTACCCCTGCCCCACCTCAAAGGGGTAAAAAAAGAAGCAGAAACAAATAAAGGAAATTCTAACAAGACATGTTCAAATTCAAGATTGTAAACAATAAACTATAGCCCTACCTGGAAAGCAGCATGTCTAAATTGCTCATATGAATGTGCATACATCATTGCAGCGCTTGGCCATTGTACATAGGTGGCATCCCTTGATGTCTGATTTGATCCCAATGCACAGAAGGGGCTCATCACTGGGCCTGCAGCAGGCTGGTAGCCAAGGGAAGCCTGTGTCCTTGGCATCTGACCCATCTGAGGAAAACCAGCATCATACTGCATAAAAGGATGTGGAATCTTCTGCATATTGAATGGTGTCAAGCTAAAACTCTGATTAGCTGGAAGGCTCCTAACATACCTGTGCATCATTCAAAAGCAATTTAGTTTGTTCAATAAAAAAGCAATCTTCTGTAACATAGAAGATGAAATTTAGGGTAACAAGAGATTTAACTGTTTCTAAAAATTTGAGAATATCAAATCTTGAGAATCAGTCTCTATCTAATCATGCTGTGCAGGGATAGACTGTTTTTTTTAATGTTTTGGGTACTCATTTTGGAGGAAATCTTGTTCTCCAACATGTTATTGTTCAATTTGTTATGAACAAGATTTCTAAAAGGCAGGTAGGGAAACAACCAAGAATGCATTGTGGCCTTGAATCATCACAAGTTAGCAACCCATCATAGAACAACCCTTTAGAATAAACAAGGCTCATCAACAAGTTGATATTCAACACCATATTTTGGCAATATGTTCATCCCATGAAAGAATTACCAACAAAAAATCCACGAAATGAAGTAATCAATCTTTCATATCTGTCAACCCCCAAATATAATGAATATTCCTTACCTATCGTAACTCCGATCATAATCTGGGTCAGTACGATCCTTCTCCCTGTCTCTGAAAATGGCAACACGAGATGACATGCTGTCCCTGATAAAGACATTTTTTTCTGGATCAACAACAGAGTTCCTACTCTCTTCATTCTCATCCTTGCTTGAACTTAAACTTTTGCTATCTGTAGGGAGCTCAGGCACAGTATCTTCTGCAGTGGGGCTGCTGGGGCTACTGAAGATGCGAGCTCGTGCCCTATCATAGTCCTCCTTCCTCTCTTCCACACTTCTCACAGGACTCCGTTTGACCCCAAACCCATTTGGATCATTTATAGACCCTTTGTTGGGCCTGGGTCTAATGGCAAGCTTAATCTTCTCAGGTTTATCACTTTCCAACTGTTTCGCAGGAATTGCAGTTAGGCAAACTGCAGGATATCTGCTTTGAGCTGTTTTCTGCACCAGAATCTTGTTTCCCAGACCATCAATGCCATTATCCTGTACCATGGTTATCAGCCCATAGTGATGAGCGACACGATGTGCTGCAAGCCTAAGGTAGGAGGTAGGGAAATGCTGGAATTCAAATAGTTGTTGATCAGGGTTTTGCAAAAACCTCTGGATATCAAGTTCCATCCGCAAAACTGATCCAGAAAATTGAGAAACAAAATAAATCGTAGTGGTCCAGAAAGAAAAAAACAGAAAAGCAAAGACACCATAACACAAAGCAAACACAACCAAAAAGTCAATGCAACCGTAGCAAGTCAATTCTAATTGTATAATAATTTTCATCGGAAGAAAAAGAAAATAACTACAAAATACTAAAAAGCCAAATCTAACTACCATCAAGGCCCCAAGAAATAAGACCACAATCAGTTTTGATGACTAGAACTTTCAAATTCAAAAATAATTCAACATCATCTAAAATTTTAGGTTTCCATGCCAATACATCACTGCAATAGTCATGTCAGTGTCTTGATTTGAAAGGGTTGCCATGGTTGGACATCCAACATAAATATATGCACTCAACAAACATGTCTTTGTCTATGTATAAAAAGGTCTTGATCCTGAAACTACATTTCTAGTTCCACCCTGTCCAAGACCAAAACTGTATTCACGCAGCAGCAACTTCTACTTTTACTTGTGTGTTTGGCATTGTGGTAGCTTTTGCAGTTGTAGTTTAAAAAAAATAGGTTTAAGAAAAATACTTTTAAGTTGTAATTTTAAAAAAGTAGATTTAAGAAAATATGTTTGGTTAAAACTGTTGAAAGATAGATCTTTGATTGCACAATAAATGAAAAGCAAGTCTCCATGAATGAAAGCAGGTTATTTTAGCTTCTACAAAACCAAGGTTTGAAACACAATTATGTGTGGAGCTCAGTGCTATTTGGCTAACCAAAAAGTTTTTTCTATGTGGTTTGGCAAAAAACAGAAGCTACCACAATACCAAACAGTCTCTAATCCTAAACCATAAAAACTGTAAGGTTTTCACTTTCCATGGTCTTTCTTCCAATAGATATAAAATACTCTCTCCTTGCCAAACTACTAATGACATTCTCAACAGTACCTAATTTGTTAAACATAAAAGGCATATGAGCATTCAGAAAGTAAGAGGCGAGAAAGATTGAATCCAAATCAATACAACAATGGGTGTGTTTGTTGAAATACAACATCTCATGCCATTTATTAGAAATATGAGCATTTAGTTAATGGAAATAACGGTACCTGGAAAACAACATACTCATCTCTATGTTTCACATAAGACTTTGCATCTGTTGTATAAATATTGTACCAATGTCCTTGGGGATGCAATAGTATACCACCTCATTTTTTCTTTCCCAGCAAAAAAAAAAACCTCTGGTAAGGATACACACTACCATACCCCCATGCAACTTCAGAAGTAACCAGATTAAAGAAGGAACCTTAAGAGCTATAATTCTCTCACCAAGCAGTAACTACCTTAACATGTACACACACGAAGGTGTGCAGTCAATAGAAATCCAAGTAACAATCCATACAACAGAATTAGCGTGCACTACAATGACAATTTAATCACGCATAAATTTGGAAGACTCTGTAATCAGAAGCAAACTATTTCCTCCTACAACATCACTTACCCCAAGGGAGTGAAAAGGTGTTATTAGGGGCATTGAGACACTCAAGTTAGCAACTGGTTCATAAAAAATAACGAGCCTATTGTGACGAATTAGAAGTCTATTAAAGAAGTCAGCATCAGATCTAACCTACATTCAGAACCAATCAATTTCCCGCAACAGCACTCAAGGAAAAGAAATTAAACAATTGAATCCAATTTTCCCATTATTTTCCTAACCGTGACTTGGAGGCAATTAGTTTGTGGATGACAAAGCTAAACTAAAGCTACAAATGCTGCTCCTCCCGTTACATTATTCTTTCCTTAGCAACCACACGAACCTATAATTCACATAAATCAAAACCCAGATCTAATATGTCTTAAAACTCCTAGATAAATCAATTTCCAAATCAACGAAAACCCAATTCCAAAATCAAAACACAAATCACAAAACCCTAAGAAATTCATACAAACACAAAACTCCCCAAACAAATCCACAAAATCAATAAAACAACAAAAAGCCAGAAACCCATATAGCTAAACACGTCCAAATAACCTAAAAACTAAAATCTTGAACAAAACAGCAAATACCCTTAAAAAAACAAATCGAAAAATCGAAAAAAATTGCAAAAAAATGCAAGCACTAACTGGTGAGACGGTGACGCGGGTTCTGTAGAGCCTCAACTAAGAAAGGATCCACCATTGACTCCTTCTCATTAATGGCCGCCACTGCTTGTTGTGTTGTTGAGTCCATGATAATAAAATATCACCACTTTCTCTGTTTCTCTCTCTAAAAAAGCCTCTTTTTCCACGCTTCTTCTTCTGCTTCCCTGTGATTAGAGAGAGAGGAAGGGAAGGGAGAAATCAAAGAGAGGATAGAGGCGTGTGTTAAAAAGCAAAGGGTTTCATTGTTAGAATTTAGAGAGAGATGAGCCAACCCTTCGTTGTTCCCTTTGTTTTGGGTCTTATCTCCCTCTCTCTCTCTTTTCTAACCAAAAGGAAAGAAAGAAGGCTGCGGGCAGGATTTTCTTTTTCTTAACACAAAAAATAATATGTACGCTTTTTCTATCATCTTTTTTTATATATAAAAGTTTTAGTTGTAAATTAAAAAACTTGTAAGTGTATTTAATTAAATAGATTGAAATTTATATATACCAATAAATAAAATTAAAATTTTTAAGAATAATAAAATATTAAACTGGAAAAATAATGAGATAAATTAAAATTAAAATAATTAATTTAACAATACAAGTCATATACATGATCATTTTAATAACTTTATTTATTATAATTAAATTTATATTTAATTATATTATAAAAAAACATATGAAAATAAATGAATAAAATAAAATAAAAATTATGTGAGGTTAAACATATTAAAAATAAAATATAATTATTTTATATGAAAATAAATTAAAAATTAAACAATATTAAACCAAAGACTAGATTAAAAAATTAAAAAAATAAATATTGATATAAATATTTTATCTTGAAATATGAGTCATAAACAAGATTTATTCATAAACTAAGTAAAAGTAAATTATATAAAAAGATCATAGAGATTTATTAAAGTTGAAAAAAATATCAATAAAAAAATTCAATAAAACTTCAACATTGAATAATTAAATTGAAAAAAAATTAATATATATAAAAAATTAATAACCTTAGATACACAGGCCGTGCCCTACACACATAGGCTTTAAAAAGCAAAGCCTCAACATTTGAGCTTTTTATCCCAAAATTATATTATAATTTTTATTAATATTTCTTAAGAGCTCATCTTCTTTTTATTTTTTTAAAAACAATATATAAGTAGGTTACATGGTATGTACTAACCTAATTTCAAGCAACCAAAAGTCTACTGTTAATTTGAACATTGATTTATTTTTT
>Ga0325402_1000403_pt1 | contig 29379 bp, 16 predicted proteins | sample PopdelMetagenome_22_FD_207212 | JGI IMG/M metagenome (GOLD analysis project Ga0325402, IMG submission 207212) | Populus deltoides microbial communities from Bellville, Georgia, United States - Xylem-PdKOR-R3 | ecosystem: Host-associated > Plants > Phyllosphere > Stem > Wood/Secondary xylem... | reverse complement strand
TGTGTGTGTGTGTGTCGCTGGTGAGTTCAAATTTCCTTGAAAAAATGATGTTCAAGGGTACAGATATTGCTTTTGCAACCTCGTTTAGTTAGTCTAGGGGAGCAGATGTTGGAGCTCCCACAGTCCACTGCAATGGGATCTGTTGTGTTGTTTCGCTCACTATCGACTACGATTTTGTTAAATGTCCGTTCTCTCAACAAGCAAATTACTTTCGAAGTGTGTTTCGAGATCGGGTGTCCAAGGATTAGAACTGAGAACCTCAATGGGACATTTGATTTTAAAACGTTGAAAATTCAACTGGAGGAGCTTTTCAGCAAAAATAGTTGCCAAGTAAAGCAGCACTGTCTCTGCCAGGGACAATATATGATTTCGAGTCTTCGACAATGAGATAAATAATTAAACTAAAGATGCCCACATGCAGATAAAGTCATAATTAATGATCTAGAATGAAGCTTCTCATTCGTCCTCCTCCTCTTGTCAAAGCATATAATGAGTGCCTGTTCTAAGAAACGTTAAAAGTACAAACTTTTTGACAGCTAGGGAAAGGGAAGTGAGAGTTACAGCAATTCTAAAATGTTATTAAAGCTGTGAGAACTCTATAAATCAAGTGAGCATGCAAAAAGAAAAGGTACAGCACTTGAAAATAGCATATAAATAGGGAAGGTCAAGTTTAACAGCCTAAAGGGACTGTTGATGGTCTGTGCATGAATCTGCAGGAATAGCTGTATACATATAACACATGTCTATTTCTTAAATCCAAACCTAAGTATTCAAAAGATATGCTAAATAAGGTCTTAGAATTGGGAGTTAGTGAAGGTTTACAGATAGAACAACAAAATTTCAACCATTTCTCTTGAAAAACAAAAAAATCACTAGTAAATTGTTTCTGAACTGTGTTTTTCACCGTATGACCATTTTAGCAAAGTGGGGTCTCAGGTATGTTTACAAATTCTGCTATATTTTCAATTTGTAAGTACGAACCTCGGATTATGTGGCTTTTAATGTGCACAAGAAGCATGCTATTGAGGGGAAAAGCATAAAGGAAAATTAAAAACTAAGTTGCAAGAGTTTAAGTCCCTAAAATGATGGGCATGTTTAATTATAGTATCTTCCTTGTCTTCTCTATACTCCACCGTTTGATCAGTAGGACGTGCAAGTTGATCTTACATGGATCATGGGTTGAGCAACGCTGTTTCTCTCCTTTATTGGAGAGATGATGGATACAGCAGCAAAGAAAAAGAGAGGGTTGTGTTTTGGTCAGGACCATCTGCACTGAAACACTTTGAAATAAGAGACAAGGATTTGAAGACAAAAAACCATATCAATGGCTTCCTTCTGCCCCACTTCACACATTCTGACAATATTTGTGACTGCAAGAAGCACAATCTGTGATATTAATCATTGTTAGTTTTGCAATTCGACTACCTGTTGCTTTCACAACATTAGTTAGAGGAAAGAAAAAAAAAGGGAGACAAAATTTTCTTAAATTCTTATCCCCAAGTTGGTAGTGATAAGCATCCTTGAATGCATTTAAGTGCGGCCACCTATTTGGTCATCATCTCATACACGCCTGCTGGTTTACTTCTGTAGGATAACATATTAATTACTCTCATTAATTTCTTTCTCCAATCTGCTCTTACATATCTGAAATTGGAAAAGTTTACAAACTAAGATGGGTGCAGAACAACTAAAAACACAAAGTCTGTAGATCGAGATTTCAAATATTGAACTGGTGGCCTTGAAAAGAAAAGGTAGCTAGATTGACGTCCAGTAGATGTCCTATTCACAACCAATGTAATACCCCAGATAAGGGTTCCTCAAAATCCATTTAATAGATCGAGGTTGGAACTGAATCAAGAATCTCAATTCAAAGACCATAGATTTTTGTTGGTCCGAGTCAAGTGGAGTTTTAGAAGGACACACACATACATATGGTCAAGTTCTATTTATACTTAAACTTTTTGGAAAAGCCAATGCGGCCGCTTTCTGTCCTGACCGCATGTTGCACTAGAGCTGCTCATTGGGGTTGTTGGAGTGCTGTAATCCTCTCCTCGTTCAGATATAAACGAGGCTGGGGATTCAAGCTCAAGTGTCTGGTAGTTTTTGGATATCTTCTTGCTTGTAGTGCTACCTCCGATGCTTAATGTCAGCTCCACTTCACTATCTTCATCAGATCCATCTATGCTCATTTTTCCTTTTTGGGGTGCACAAGTGCTTGGCCCAGCTTGGTTCTCGTCCACGGCTCCAACTCCAGTTGATATATGCTCAGCAAGCCTTTCAAGATCGAATCCCCTTGTTAATCTCATCGTCTCATCTGAGCAGCTACCACTTCTTTCTCTTGAACTTGGATCATCTCTCGGTCTTTGAACAAGGAAACTAGAACCACAAGTGGTTTGTTCTGTTGATTTAGGCCGGTTAGCGAATTGAGAGTAGTTAGTATATGAACCAGTCATTGGAGTCCAGTACTTCCTGTTTTGTTTAATTTCATTCTTGTTCAACTCATCCATCAACATCTTTTGAACACTGTACAGCCTATGGAGTTCCCTTACCTGCAAGTTCCACTTTACAGTTAGTTAATAATATTCCTGTTGTCAGCTTTCAAGTTCCTTGCCATAGACAGTAATCAGTAATTTATGCCTGTGGGGCTAGCCAGTGGAAAGAAAAGGGAAATGCTTCTGTAATTAAGATTATTTATATATTGCTCAGAGGGTTCTAGGTCTGAATTAGAGTGATGAATAGATAACACTACCCTGGCCTCAGTAGTTCTAGCTGGAAACTATTCCCTGGAAAGTAGTGATGTCAAAATGTCCAACTATGGGGAAAAAATATTCTTCAAGTAAAAAGGTTTCAGCTAACACATTGATCTCCACAAAACATGTACGTTAAACTAGACTTGAAACTAACCTGTTGTTTGAAGATATCATCATGCAACTGCATTGTCTTCTTGATGAAGTCTATGTTGTGTTTCTCAGGCATCCTGTCCATAGAGCTGCAAAACTTGTCTATCCCACTAACTTGAAGGTCCTTACTCAGACCCCTGGTCTGCAAATATTCCAGGTCATCCACACAACGTACACTAACGCTACTGCTATTGTGTGAAGTTGCTAGAAGATTGATGGCATATTCAAGTTTGGTTCCCATCCCTGAAATTATATGATAATCAAACTTCAAACTAATATAAGAGAGTACAGAGAATCTTGCAACTCCGATTTCATCAAGAAAAAATAAAACAGCAAGAAAATTATAACAGAAAAAGAGATCAATCATGGAGATGGATAACATGTGATCCATCATAAACTTTGCCTCTTTTTTTTTTTTTTTTCCTTATCTGTTTCCATTATTTACTCTATAAACTGTGGTGGATTTATAAAAGGCCACTACATAGGGGTGGAGACAAAGGGCCGTTGACCCGAAGTTTCTATGGGATATCTGGGAGCAAAAGTGATACAGAACAGATTTTGTAAATTTTGATAAAGTAAAATTCAAATGCAAGAAACATTCAAACGAACGAGATCTTCTTCAATCTTGCTCTAGATGCAAGCAATTATTACAAAGATGAAATTGCCTTGCTATATTTTAAATCATGCCACCTATTTTTGTCTTCGAAAATGTAAAGGAGGATTTCTGCTGAAATGGAGGGGGAGGGGACTGCTCACAACTGCATTGGGAGCTCTGAAAGTGTAACAAATTAAATAGTGCCTTGACAATGAAGAAGGACGTAAGGAGAAAACTGGAAGTAGGCAATAGAAATACCAAACATGGATTTTGGGTCTCTCTCTCTCTCTCTCTCTCTCTCTCTCACTGGGGGGACAATCACTAGCCAAAAGGGTAGTCTTCATCTCCATGAAATTTGTTCTAGAAAAGTGTTCACACTCCTTTCTGTTTCTTCCAAAACCAACCCTTTTCGATAGCCACATGATGAAATCACACAACAGTTAAAAATCCTTCTTTTGATACAGAAGCTTATTTTAATTAAAGCATAAAGCAATCAACAAATAGACAAAAATGAACAGCAAACTGGATAACTATGAGATGGAAGACTGAGAAGACTGCAAGACCAATTTTGCACTTTGTATTCTTAATTATATGCAAGAGATTTATTAGCAATCATGAAAATCACAAATAACCAATACAGCTAGCAAACAAAAAAAAAAAAAGATCATGAATGCTGTCCTTATAAGCCATCTTTCAGAACTCGGAAGAAAAAGAGAAAAGAAAAAACTCAAGTTTCACGACCAACTCAGTACAAGAACAAGAAAACTACTCTATAATTATATATTCATCACCTGAAATATATAGTGACCAGATCGCTGTACTTTCCTACAAGGCTCATTGAACATCTCCCTCCTTCATGCCACAAGGTAGTCTATTGTTGACAAAGAAAAGCTGAAAAACAAGCAAGCCCTTATACCACTCATGAGCTTCCATAACTCATTTTTTTTCTTTTAACAACATGGACGGAGCAACCTATGGAGTGCAGCTGTGGTGCTGAATTCGGAGAGTTATTAATTATGGCTAGTAAACACCAGAAAGACTCCAATAGTTGAATTAGCCTATAGCTAGCTCTCCCTTGCTTAGAAGAACAACAAAGCAAACCTTAAGTTAAGACATGTTTGTATTCATGTTCATAATAATTCAAGCTTGACAGGCTGTGAATTAAGGAAGGAGGGAAGAAAAAAGCTGGGCTAACTTGCAATGTGTTTGAGAGTAATATTTTGATGAGAGAGAGGGGGGGAGCTGGGTTGTTGTGGTAGAGTTATGTATTAATAATGTAATGCGATCGAGTATATGATAAGGCTATTTATGGTATTGAATAATATTGGTTTTGCAAACTGTAGCCTACAAGTCGGGTCCACAGAGTTCCATGAATAATAAAATCAAATGGGCACTCGTGACCGCAAGCCAGCGGAGGCCAGTGAACAAGATATTCCAGACAAAGTCTTTGCAAGAAATCAATATCATATCATATTATTTATATATATAGATTAATTGATCGCTTCTTTAGGACAACTAGGACAATGTTAATGCTGATCTTCCTTATATTATTATTATTATTATTTATTTTTGGTATAAATTAAAATACCTTTTATTTTATTTTATTTTTTGGGAAATCCAAAGATTCCCCATTTGATTATATTTTCTCTTCGCTGTGTGCTTACTACCTTGCCCAATCTAGTCCGCTACTATTTTGGTTGAAATTTTGGAATTGCTTAGTGCAGCGGTGTTTAGTTATTATTTTTTTTCTTTTTAAATTATGTTTTTATATATTTTTAAATTGTTTTGATGTTAAAAATTAATTTTATAAATAAAAAATAATTTTTATCAATCTTCTAAACACCCGGTACAAATTTTAGGTGTTGGAATTCCTTGTGTATATATGTGTATATGACCAGCACCTGTTTTGTGTTACATTTACATACATACATACATACATACATACATACATAGCATATATACGGATATACATACATAGCCTGTATATGTTCCCATCAATACTGTAAAATGATTCAGCGGAGTAAACAAGCTCAACTTTCTGTATGCTACGTACGTACGTGGATTGAAGAATAATTCGGAAGGAAATCGATTGTTTGAGAATGTTAATTATTAAATAAGGAGGTATTTATTTTTAGTGATAATTAATACATGTTATTTAAGACTAATAATTTCTCCACATTAAATATTGATCTGCTACCTTAAAAATAAAATAAATTTCTTTAGATACTATTTCTCAAAATTCAAACTCAAGAGAAACCAATAAAAATAGTATAATTTATGATCATCGTGTCTGCCAACCATTAATTAGATTTATTTAGAGGGTAAATTAATTATATATAGTATTAATTGTGTATATTTAGAACGATTTATTTTTATTTTTGTTAAAAACACTTGCATGCTCCTTTTTCTTATCAATCGATCGTTTGTATCTCTTGCATGCATGACTACTCCTCTCTTTTTTTAATGATACAAGGAAAATTCTTGACTTCGGCCTCTCTATCTTAACTTGCGTATTTGTCTCATAATTATAAGTTGCCATTAAGATTTTCCGGACGTCCTTGAAGATCCAGTAATATTTTATCGTTATTAATTTGACATTTAATTTTCTATTACTTGTCCCAAGGAGATCCAAGAGACAAACGTAAGATACCTAGAAAGAATACCAGAAAAATAACAAATATAAACGGATGATAAATCGATAGAAATATTATTTCGGTAAATTACGGCGAGTTTTTCCAACTGAATATACACTCCTAGCAGCCATTGGTTAGCATTGTCAAAAATATTTCATTGGTATATACTGAGAAAATTACAATGAAAAAAAACCAAAAAATATGATGAAGTGTTATTTTTACACACATAATTACCGATGAATTTAAATTCACAGATTAAATTTGTTGGTAAATCCATCTGCAATACTGAACGTTGAGGAGTTAAATGATGTTTTAAGAACTAACGGATATACACAAGTCGATGAAGATGATGATAGTGAAGAATTCAACATAGAAGATTGCGATGGATATGACGATGATAAAATCAAAGAGGAAGATAATTTTTATTAATTTGCACAACACGAATGTGTAATGTCATAAACTATAATGTAATATTTCTGGATGAAATTAACTTTAATGTAATGATAATGACATTTATTTATTATTAAATCATAATGAAATATTTAGTTTATGTGATTTTATTATTATACATGGAACTTGTGTTATTGTATTGTGTGTGTTACTGTGATTTTATTATTATACATAGAACTTGTGTTAAGTATTTACAAGATGGATGCAAATACAATTTGATAACAGAAATTATTTTGCACCGAAAAAAATACCAACGGACTTATAAAATGCAAATAGATACATCGATAGATTGAGTCTGTTGATATATTTGAGAGAACATTGGAATTGTTCCCTTCTCACTAGCATTGTTCATTGTGCACAATACATACGGGATCGATTACTAACAATTAATGACCTTTGATATTTTCTCGAGCGCTAAGATATTGTTCACTTTACACTTGCACTGTTTATTACTATTCAGTATATATGGAATTATCGACTGTTAATGTACATCAATATTTTCTTGAGAGCTATGGTAATGTTCACTTCTCACTTGCATTGTTTATTATTAATCAATACATACAAAATCACTAATGAACAAAAAATGTAGTCAGTGATATTGGTGGATTTCTGAAAAAATTTGATTAAATTGAAATTTTCAATTAGACTTTACAGATAGATACATCGATAATAAAAATAAAAATATTAATATTTAATTGTCAATCGGTAAAACCGCTGGTAAATAAACCCCAAATTAAAATACTAGAATCCCTAAAATCAGAACATACGATCACATGCATTTATCTTCTTCTCTCTTCCTCTGTAGCTTCTTCTCTTCTCCTCCTAAATCTTCATACCTTTTTTTCTCTTCTCTCTCTACTTCTATCCTCAACCCATTATCTTCTCTTCTCTGCTTCTCCACGCACATGTATGTCTTTTTTTCTTTTCTCCTTCTTTTATTCACTATTCATTTAATGATTTGTTCGGATTTTTTTTCTTCTTATGATTGGAAAAACTTGACATTTTATATTTTTGTGTTATTAATAATTGTATAAATGTTAATGAAAATTTTTAATTTTTTAAAATTTTTTTTGGTACAAATAATTGTGTAAATGTTGATGGCAATTTTTTAATTTTTTATGCTATAAATAATTGCATAAATGTTGATGGCAATTTTTTAATTTTTATGGTCTTTAATGATTGTATATAGATTGTTAGAATTTTTTTAATTCTGATTTTATTTTTTATGTTCTTTAATGATTATACATGGTTAGCTAATTGATTTGTTGGTGTTAACAAACAATTTTAAATTTCAAAAAAAAATAAAAATTATTTAAAAATAATAAAAATTAAACAAAATAGTAGTCATCATAAATAAATAAAAGATTAAAAATAGCTAAGATAGTAGTTAGGAAAAATGAATAGTTTTTAATGTGAAATATTGATACTATAGATCTTTTAATGTGTTTATATTAACCTCCTATGATCATTTTGCAAATGATCATAGCAAAACGAATTAAAATTTTGGTTAAATAAATATAATTGAAATTATTCAATTGAGATAAATTAAAATATAATCAACTGGTTTGTGGCAATCCAATTTAAATTGTTGTATATTTGCAAGTTCAAAAATTTTAGGCAGTCTCCCACATAGGTGAGGTGCTATCAATTTTTTTAAAATATGAATGTTTAATGATTTACAGTACCTTAATCTTTTAATTTGTGTAGATGTCTAGGGAAATGTCAATAGCATGTCATACAGACAGGATGGTTGCTAGTTCTTCTAGCAGTATTTCTCACGACCATGAGTCATTAGGTGTCGACCGAGATCACACACCTAAGACACAGACATCCACTCATGATGCAGGCTCATCGAATGTGATGCCACCATGTCGCAGGGGGTCCCTTTACAACGAGTTCCATTTACTCAGAAGTACCAGGCTTAGAGGAAGAACAACCTTTCAATGTAAGTTTGTATTCCCTTAATATTGACATGTTAATAATTTTTTTAAAAAATAATTTTAATTAACAAATGCAATTTCAGGTTTACTATGAAATCATTGATGGAAATTCCACTATTTCAATATAGTCAAATTTTCAAACATCTTGAATGGAAACCTATGATTGATTCATGGTTCAGAAGGTTTAACGTTAGTATTAGCTTAAATATTTTTGTATCATGTTAATTTGGTTAGTTTATTAACTTATTAATGAAATTTTTCTTGTACAAATTTTAACTGCACGAAAAAACTTGAATGGGATAGAGCTTACAACACTATTGTAATGAGAGTTTGGAAAAATCACAATGCAACTAGGTAAGATTGAAATCAAGATAGAATTTTTTAATCTTTTTATTCAATTTTATTATTCATTTAATAATACATAATTCATTTGTATCAAATAGATTGTGTGATTTTTTTGTACGAGGTACAATAGAAAGGCAAATAAATATGTGAAAGAGAGTGAGCTTCCAAGCTGGAAGGAGGTGGTGGTTTCAAAAGATTTCAAACCTCTATACATCTTAAGGGCTGTGTGGGCGGAATATATTCAACTTTTGATGTTCAATCATTTCATGCGACGATAAGACTCCAGTATGGAGAACTAAAACCCGACGTGTTCATGGTTTCGTTACCCTGTACATTGGTGGCTCCGTTCCATTCATTTCGCTTGCAAAGAGAATGGTAAGATTTTTTTAAATTACATCTATTTTTTATCTGTTGTTTCTTATAAATATATTTAACTAACTACACTTTTTGCTTGCAGGATATGGTTCTTGGACGCGAACCAAGCCCAATGGAGATTTTTATGGAAACGTACATGTAGATTAATGACTACCAAAAACGGGTGTAACAACTTGTGGATAGTCAAGCTAAACACTTTGTAGTATGTAGTTTTCAACCATTTTTTTCTTAAGTTATTATTTTCTTGAATTTACTGACTTTTTTTTTTCAAGATACATATAACCCATTCATATCTCAATCCGGATTTATGGTTGGAGGCAGGATTGTTTGGTAAACCCGATAGAAATCAAGTGTGTGGTCTCTCTAACACTATGACCAAGTTCTTGTGGATGACCCATAGTGTTTCAACCGTTGGATGCTCTCAATCAGTTCCGAGCAGTTAAACTCTAGAGTTTGAGGTGATTTTAGATTAGCGAGTTAAATATCAGACGACCCATCTTGCTACTGATTATAAATGACTCAATGCTGGGATACCCAAAATCTGTCGATTGGTAATGGAAATAAGATCACATATGGGTGATACATGTGTTCCTTTTTATTCATCCTACGATCTAGGTGAAGACTCGCCTCCTCCTCCTCTTCTATTGTCTCTATGCTAGATTAATTGTATTTGAATTTATAAATGTTTAAATTTTTAATAAATATTTCAAATTTATATTAATTTAATTTTTTTAATTATTTTTTGTTTTTGTTAATATATTTTTTAAAAATATATGTTTTAAAATTATTATTGAAATGGTTACTTATGAACATAAACTGTCAGTATATATCAGAGAGCTAAAAAACAATTACTGCAAATGTCATTGTCAATGTTTACTTACCAATGGAATAATAAATGGTTTGTTTGGCGTTACATGTCAAATTCACCGATAGACATACTGTCAGGTAAAGTTTTTTGTGGCATGCTTTGTTCGTTAGTAAATCCATCTATAAAATGATTACCGACAAACTCGCTGAAGAGAGTTTTTCTGACAGATTATTTTCTTCTATGATCACGTGTGCAAATTTCATTCTGACAAACTGTGAGTATAAATATCGATAGACAATTCCATTGGTAAATCTAAAAATTTGGTAGTGCACCTTATTATCACCCATATAATCATTAAATAAGATGCACTAAATAATAAAATGTTCAAAAACTGTGCAACGGCGACGGCGACGGCGACGGCGACGGCGACAACAACAACAACAACAACAAATGTTTTAAATGGAAAATATTAGCACAACTCAACAATTTAGAATGATTTGTGGGCATAAGTGGAGTGCTGAGGAAATCCAAAACTGTAAAAGAAATAAGGGAGTTTTAATGGCAACAGATTCAACCCAAGATAGTAGTTCAACTAGATAAGGAAACTCTACCAAAAATGGTGAATGAGCATATCTAGAATTCAAATTAAATCAAAATTATCTTTGGTGGTGTTTGAAATATTGCCTATGGATTTCATGCAATACGTTACTATACTTTTATGCTTAAAATGAATTCCTCTATAATAATTTAAGATCATTGTCGAGTGTTTATATTTTTCAGTTTCTTTTTATTCAAACACATCCATCATTTCCAATTTTCCTTCTTGGTGTTAGAGTAAGTGTGAACACATGACACATCCCAACAACTCTGTACAACCATAACTTCATTACCTCTCAATATTGGCAACTTCATTACCCTCAAACGTAGTCCTGTAAATTATCCCATATGACATGAACAAGTCTTGGCTTTTGTAGAAAGCTAAGAGTCTGTCAACCATATTACAAATAAAGATCCTGCCCTCATTAAATACACCATATCGAATTCAAATAACACTATGGATGCATAAATGTTTGCACCAAGATTAATTGAAGTATACATTGTCTGGAGAAAGGTGGATCATTATTTTCATGGGTGGATAATTGGAACACACTCTAAAGAAACACTCAACCTAGTTGTTAGCTTAAACATAGCCTATGTTATTTGGGACGCACTTAAGAATGCATATGCAAAAAATTTACAAGAACATGAATTCACACTTAAACAACAGGTAACATATTTTCATGAAGTAGATAACAAAACTATTTGACAACATACTCGCACCTTTAAAGGTTTATACGTTGGTCTTTTAACTATCGGGAAACCTATCCCAGAAAAAGAAAACATTTTATTCCTTCTCACTAGCCTTAGCCCTCAATTCACCACTACCATGTTGAAGCCACCTAGGTCATCATACTCTGAGCTGGTCTCCTAACTCCAAAGTCTTGATCAGCGACGTAATTGGTTCTTTAATCATGAAAGTGACCCAAACTCATTCACTCCTCAAATGACATTTTATGGACAAAAACAACAACACTTCTAATAATTTCCCTCACGATATCTTGGCAACAAAAAAAATTCATATCAACTAGGAAAGGATTTCAAGCACAACAATAAAACGAATGAAACAATTCTTATTCTTCTAGCCTAATCAGGCTCTCAACAAAGACATCATCTACCACCTAGTGAATGTCGTATGACCTATACAAAAAGAGATCTTTATCGTGAAAAAAAATTCTAGTACTATAGCACAATGAGATATATTGTAAAAACATGTTAAAAGGTGCCAAAACAACCAACTCAGCATGATGACATACCACAAGCTCTTATAGCCGTCACATTGGACAACACCATCACTAAAGTAGAGTGAATAGACATAGAAGCTTCCAACACATGACAGGAAAGTCAAATATGTTATCTAATATCCACAACTACTTTGGTGTAGATTCAATTCTTATTAGTAATGGATCTTCTTTTCAAATTCCTGGTATTAGAGATTATAGCATTAAGAAAAAATACTTTATATTTTTACAATGTCCTGCTAGTTCCTAACTTAACAAAAAATTTATTTTTGATAGTTAGCTACCAACTTAGTTTCTTGTTAATTATAAATTCTCTAATGTTGACTATTGTATTAAGGAACAACAAACAGGACAATCGGTGATCATAGGGAGGTGTAATCGTGATCTCTATATTTTTCCCACTTTATTGGAGCTCTACTTTTCTCATTGATTCAAATCTGGCTCAACAAACTTTTAGCATCAACTCTTAGAATATCCTTGGCTTTATGCTTTACAATTATTAAAAAAATAAAGGCATGATTAATGTTATAGGAGCTATAAAAAAATAACACATTTGTGATACTTGTCAATTCAGGAAGCTTAGTACATTATTGTTTTCCTAATCTTAACATTTAAGTGCTGGTACATTTTAAAAATATTCATTGTGAGTTATAGGTACCTACTCATATTTTATCATTAGGAAAATTCAAAGATTATGTTTGTTTGCTAAATGACTTTTCTAAGTATATTTGGATCATTCTCTTACAACATAAATCTAATTTTGCAAATGCTTATGTAGCCTTTGAATAATATGTTACCAGATAATTCAACAAACAAATCAAGATTTTTCACTCTAATAGAAAAGGAGAATTCAAAAACTCCATGCTATCATCTTATTTTCTTTCCACTAGTATTATTCATTAGGTATCGTGCCTATATACTCTAAAGGAAACAAGTATGGTTGAAAGGAAAAATAAGATAATATGAGAACTAGGTATGACTATGTTATTTCACAATGGTGCCACTCTATTTTTATGGGTAGAAGCTTTCATTAATGTTATCTACCTTATTAATTGGTTGCATTTGTTTGCACTTAATTTTTAAACTTCATACTTTACACTATATGAAACTTATCCTGATTATACTTCACCTGAAGTACACGGTGACACAAGTTTAATCCAAAATTCATACTTTGCATCTTTGTACGCTCTAATGATAAACGTAAAGGATAGAAAAGTTTATATCCCTTTAGAAAAAAATATTTTATCTCCTGCAATATGGTTTTTAACGAGTTATTTTTTCCTTATAAAGCACTCAAGTCAAAGCATTACTCCTCCTACATCACATGTCATTAACATATTTGATTTATGGTTACCTTATACTCACTTTAATCCTATTGCATAAACTTAGTTGCCAATATTGATACTATCATGTTTGAGTCCTTTACTGGTAGTGCCAATATTCACTCCAGATTCATAAACTTCTATAGGCTCCCTCTCCCTAACTGAAGATACAATTAGTATGGAGCCCAACAGTTTAGGTCTAAACTTGAGTTCGAGATGCAACTGGCACCATTTGAGCATGAGTCACTCTAGCTTGAGTTTGAGATGCAGCTGCCATGACAAAGGCATAAGTTATCTCATCTCAATTCTGAGATGCACAAACAACCCATACATTCTTCATAACCTAAGTCTTAAAATTTAATAAAGTCAACTTCAGTAAGCTTAGTTTGATTAGTTTAATGTTTTGTTTCTTAAATATGGTTTCTTTTGTAGCCTATCAGACCCATCCTTATTCACATTTCATTCTTATTTTTGTATATTTACCTTTCTTTCTTTATATAGATGATATACTTCTTATACAAACCTCTGCTGCTTTAGTTAGAACATTCATTTATCTTCTAAATTTAGAATTTACAATGAAGGACTAGGACCAGTTAATCACTTTTCTAGGATTGAGATATCTCAAACACTTGATGACCTCCATATGTCCTGCTTATATTATGCCCTTACCATTTTTGAACGAGCTAGCATGGTTGATTATAAGCCCATGAGCACCACTTGAAGCAAAGACCAGGATCTCATCAAATGACATTTTATTAGAAGAACCAAGTTACTTTTGAGGACTTGTTGGTGCTTTTCAATATCTAACACTCACACAACTAGATCTTTCATATAGTGTTAACTATGTATGACCTGTATGCTCCTACTATTGTGCATTTAATAATAGTTCATTGAATCTAAAGATATATCAAAGGCACTATTAACATGGGCTTACACTTTATTTTGAATACTACATTTGATCTATATGCTTTTTTATATGCAGATTAGGTAAGTTGTCCCACCATAAGGCATTCCAACACTTGATATTACATATTTTTTTAGAGAAAATCTCATCTTTTGGTGTATAAAGAACCAATATACCATCTCTCAATGCAACATTGAAGTAGAGTATCAAGCCATGGCTAACATTGCAGCCGAACTCACGTGGATGACTTTTATTCTAAAAAATCTTCATATTCTACTTACTTCTCCTCTAATCCTCTAATATGACAACCTTAGTACTTTTTATATGATAGTTAACCTAATGTTTCATGCTCGTAGTAAATATATTAAGTTGAATTATCATTTTATGCTTGAACAAGTTACACTTGGACTTCTCATCACTAAACACATATTTATTATAGATCAAATAGTAGACCTCTTCACTAAATCAATGTCAAAGGCTACTTTAATTACTTTCGAACCAAACTTTGCCCCCAAACCTGACAGAGTTTGAGAAAGAGTATTAGCATAACAACTCAACATGATTTATTAGAACAAGTGGAGTGATAAAAAAAATCCAAAACTATCAAATAAATAAGGATGGTTACTTCCATAAATATACCTATATTAGTGGAGAGACATTGTAGGATGGAGTTTTAATGGCAACAAATTCAACCGAAGATGGTAGTTCACTAAGATAAGAAAACTCCAGCAAAAATGGTAAATAAGTATATCTCGGATTTAAATAAAATCATATCACCTTTAGTGGTGTTTGAAATCAGTTAAGATATAAAGCATATCATCGAGAATATTGCCCAAGGATCCTATGCAAATTGTTACTATGTTTTATGTTTAAATACAAATCCTCTATATTATTTTAGGATCATAGGCCTAGTGTTCTTTTTTTTTTTTTTCAATTTCATCTTCTTCAAACATCTTCATCATTCCTAATATTTCTTTTGAAAAAAAGGAAAACTTCCACTACATGAAAACTAGAAAATATCGATAAAATATTCCATCAACATGTAAATACCATTCCATAAGCAATTTATATCATTGACAGATTTACCTACAAAAATACATTATCAAAACAACATTATCAGGATTTGTTTTCCGTTATCATTTCATCAATAATTGGTAATATTGATGGAAATAACAACACAATATTGGTGCCAAAAAAATAAATTGCACTGACCAATTTTTGTCAGTAATTAAGTTACCAAAAAAGTATCCCCTCGCTGATTTTGTTAGTAAAACAATTAAAGATAGAATCTCCATTGTTGATTGATATGGTTTAGCTTATGGTTCAACCTTGGGTTACTCATGATGGGGATTCAGTTGGGAGTTTGGTTAGAGGGGAAGACCATTTAGCCAAGTAAATGTTTTTTCTTGGGTTTCAACTTGTATTTGATTTAGCCATGTTGAGTTTTCACCTTGGGATGCATTCAGTTAGATTGGGTTTGTTGGTGTTGATGGGTTCGATCCAATTATGGAGAAGTTAGTTTTGGCTAGATCTGATTTGAGCCTTATGGATGTGTATGGGCTTAGGCTATATGGGGTCCAAAAGTGGTTTGGAGTAATTAGGGTGTTGAGGTCCTTTTCCTATAAGGATTTGTCAAAAATCCTAGCAAAGTTTGAGTTCATGATGGGCGGTTGTAAAGTAGAATCGGAGAGGGATTACCAAGTCTCTATATTAGATAAGAATTTCATATCTAACATGGAAACCAATAGGTGACAACATGTGAGAGTAAATTCCCCTATTTATTTGTCCATTACAGAAATGCTTTCCTTACAATGAGAACAAGAGGCGGTTAGATTTGGTGGACTTTTCTTGTTGTTTTTTTTCCTTTCTCTTGCAGGATTTCTTTACTTTAAAGGGAGATTGTGGAAGGCTTCTAAAAGGGAAGAATTCAATAAATCTTTTTCCTATTTTTGAGAGTATTAATTTGACCAAACAAGGGAAGAACATCAAGCATTCAAGGCAACATATTCCAACATATTCCAAATATGGAAAGAGGTCTAAAAGGGGCAACAATCACATATTATTTCTACGCAAGTCAAACCCAACTACAAAAGAAAATTAATCAAGATAGGGACAATTTTGGGGGCTGATTGTTTCCTTGTATTATTCTAAACATTTTACATAGTTTTTATTTTATTGTTTTAAGCATTCTTTGAACCATAATATTTCATTAAGCTTGTGTTAGCTAAAAGCCCAATAGTTTGTAATCCAATATGGATCTGTTAGGGTAAATTATCTTAAGACTATATAATATTTTTCTTGCTACAAATTTTAGCATCCTTCAGATGAATAATATTATTGTGTATTGCTTGAAGCAAACATGTTCTTTGTTATGACAAAGAAGAAAACCTGACGTATCAAGGTATAATTAACCTTGTAGCGTGAATTCATGAATTACAATACCTATGGTTCTTAGCTACATGTTAACTCGGGTCAAGGTTCTCAAAACCTAATTTTTGGCTTTCTTGGGGAAGTATCATCTTCGTTGGGGGTTGCTTGACCATATGATTAAGAAGTCCGCATCATTGATTTTGTTGGTAATACCTAAAAATTATCGATGGAATAGCCAATGAAATTCCAAGATTCGCAACAAAATCTCGACCGCAAATTCCATTGGAAAGTTGTATAACTTTTGAACTATTTTGTAACTTTTCAATGAAATGATGCTTAGCCAATGACATAAATCTCTATCGCAAAAAAATTTCATCAAAAGTTTAGTAAATTCATTTTTTAGTTGTTAATTAAAAGTATTAAAAATAATATAAGTCATAATAAAACCAAAAACTATTAATTTTATTAAACATCAAGATTTTATTAATTTCATTATTCATTCAAAAATAATCTCATAAAAATAAATACATCGCTGCAAAGATGAATGTAGAGGTAAAGAGGGGGAATCCCTGGTCAAAAGATCTGAATTGGGAAGCACTATAATAAAAAGTCATATATTCCATCATTTTTTACCCAATTCTTTCTATTTTCTTCTTCTAATTTGGCTTTCATTTATTCTTCTAATTTAGCTACTCAATCCTTGACCTATTTTAGGACCTTCACTTTAAATTTTAGCATTGACTAACTTAAGCAAGATTATTGTATGTGTAGAGTTGAAGCAGAACGACTCGACCTCATTTCATAAGCCAATACCATAGGCATCCCAGAAACCCAATTCATATCTTGTCCATTAGTTGCTTCAACCTCCAACCATAACCGAGGATTATGAGGAGGATAGGTGCAAGGATTTTCTCCATGTTTTTCAACCATTGTGGTGTTATAAGTTTTTTACCAAAAAAAAAATTCAATTATATTTAAAAGAATTCTAAAAATTAAAAGAATTAAAAAAAAACATAGAATGAACATTTTCTCTTTGCTATCTACAAAACTCTTTACCCCTTTTCCCGTATCCCTTTTTTATATGAGTTTTCTCATATAACTCCATTAAAGTAGGCTCGCACCTAAGCAGTTTTTCCTGAAAAATAAATAAATTTTAAAAAAATTCTAACAAATAAAAATTAAATTGAAAATTGAGGAAAAAATAATTTAAAAAGTCTTAGCAAGCATTTTTCATCATTAGCAAATAAAAGTGTTTCACCGGTGTGCTTGTTCATTCAACCATGTATTTGTTTTTCTTGTGGTTTTACAACCCAGATCATGAGCACCTTTTAAAGTTTTTTAATGCCAAAACTTCTTGAAACTTTGCCTAATTACTCTTTATGACAAGATTCGGTTTATACTTTTTCAATACCGTGATGTCATTAGAGCCAACTTTTTTTTACATGTTTGTGGAATCATATCACAAATCACGCAACTTGTTACAGAAAAGTTGTTAAATATAGATAAGATTAGAAAATTTAAGATTATAATTTTAAATATAATTTTTTTATAGCTTGAAACTTACCTAATTGCGTTGTTGTTTTCCCACACTTTCTTGACTACCATCTTGTTTTCCTTGTCCCACCAAAATTTCCCTTGCATTGTCAATTTGTACATTGATTAGTTTTTTAAAATTTAAAATAAACTATATAATAACTAAAGAAATATTAATTTTATCCTATCTTAAACAGTCCCTACCAAGCATTTATTATAGTTATCCATCCAGGATGATCTTGAAGTTGACTCTATTGAAACAATGGTTCCTCGAACAATGATTTTATCACACGTATGATAAAAACAAGTAGCTTCAATATTTGTAAACCTAAAAATAAATTCACACAAAGTCTATCATTTTCATTTAATGTAAATTTTAAAATAACTTAATCAAAATAAATAACTTACATGGATTGGTTGACCTTTTATTTTTCAATAATTATATCAAAATATGGATCTCTTGAAGATGAGATTCCACTTCTACTACCAAAGTGGACGAGCTTTGGTTAGTATCGTGTACATTAGATGTGTCTTCATGATCAATACTTATATTAACATCATGATCACTGACATCACCAACACTACTGCTATTTGAACTAGCAGTAGCATTAACGCTTTTAAATGTCTTTAAACTTTTTATTGGAATATCCAAAATATAATACAAGTTAATTCTCAATTTCAATGTAATAAACTCAAACCATTGTCAACACATGAAATACATGTAACTACTCACCCTAGTTCAATGGTAAGGTATATCTCCGAGTGAACTTTCAAGTACCAAAACAAAGGTTTAATTTTAGTCATCCATCTTATAAAAATATATTGATTATTTCATAAGTGCGAGCTCAAATCTTATAACAAAATGGTTTATTTGTTTTTTCTTTCTTATCTTGGAATGCAATCAAATTCAGAACCAAGTAACCACATGCCCTAAAATAGCTATATATATACACTTATTTAAAAGAACAAATTTCCTAACAAACACAAAAAGGATACAACAAAAGGAAAAAACATAATTTACAACCAGCTAGAAGAATTACTACCACCATTATTACCCCTATTTCTCATCACTTCTTAGCTTTATTTCCATTAGCTCTAGTTTTCCTAAAACACTAATATAATCATCTACTCAAAACAACATCGTCATCACCAAGATCACTAGAGCCTTAATGTTACAACCAAATCTACTAGCAAACACAAACCCCAATACACCTACACCATTTTAAAGGTAGTTAATACTGACACTTATATCCTTATAATCTAGCCTTTGAAAACAATAAAACTATCAATCCAACTAACAACACCACTCTTAAACCACAAACATTACCACTTAAACCCCATGGTTGTTGCCTAGAGCATAATATCTGGTGAAACAAGGAAGAAATCTCACCACCCCATCACCATAACCTCAAACTCTACCAACTTCACTACCACACCACTACCCGTCCAAATATCAAAGAATCACCATCTCTAACAAAACCCAAATGTACAACAAAAATGGTTTTTTATCATTACAATTTAAAACTCACAATAAAAAAACCAATAATAAGTAAAACAACAACAATGAACAAACTAACAAAACTTATAATAACGACATAAAAAAACACAATCAAATTCATATTCAAGTAATATAGATAATAAAAGATTAAAAAAAGTAAGAATATTACTCACTTGTTTAATAAGAGAAAGGAATAGACAACGACAAGAGATGATGGTGAAAGACAACGATGAGAGACAATGACAAGAGATGATGGTGAGCGGTGACGACGAGAGGTGGCAGTGAGAGGAGATGGTGAGAGCTCTATCAATTTTGGTATTTTTAAATTTGTTGAATATGAGATGAAATGGTGAGTGTGAAATTGTCAAATTATAACCTAGATTTACTGATACAAATTCCATGAGCAATTCCATCGATATATTAACATGTCAATAAATACTAATGGACTTGCTAATGAAAATTTTATTTTTTTTAATATTTTTAATTTCATCGGCAATGATGTCGCCATTACCCAAACTTACTGTGAGTTTTTTATGAAGTTACACATCTATTAGCAATTCAATTGCCATTTTCTAATCTATATTTTTTGACAAAATTACTTGTTCGTCGCCAATTTTGTCATCATTTCCTAACCCTATTGTAATGTTTTGACAAAATTGCATGTATGTCACTAATCCTGTCGACTTTTCACTAATTGCTTATGGCTTGTTATATACTCTAGCCAACCTAGGTACACAATAGCAAAATACCAAGCAATTTCAAGCCAATAATTACCCACATTAAAAAAAACTTTTAAAATATATAAAAAAAACATGATGCATTATAAAGTTGCAATAAATGTAAACCCCAAAAAAATTGAAACAAACTTAATAGAATGAATAAATAAATGATAAATTGGCAGGAAATAGTGGGCTTTATTTTGAATGAATGAAATTTTACTAGAAATTATACAGAACTTCGAGAGAGGAAATTTATATGAAAAAAATTAAAATTAAAATAAAAATGAATATATTATTGCGTAAGAAGATGGTCACAAGGACTTAATGGAGTAATTAAAATGGTTCGTGCAAGGAGGGCACAAGAAAATTCAAATTTTTAGTGTAAAACCACATAATAACTAGTTTTACACTAACACGTCTAGCTCTCAATTCAATCGTTGGACTGGACTGAACTTTTATGAGAAGTTACTTGACATATTGTTTTATTTTAGGTTAAAAGTTTAAGGAAATCAAGGATCGAGAAGGTCATATGATAATATAAGGCTAATTAATGTTGTTTTTTGTAAATAAGATGATGAGCTGAAAAATTCCAGTAAATTCTTCTTCTTTAAGTCATGGCAAAACATGAAAAAAAATAAGAAAATGAAGGAAAAAAATAGAAACTAGAGAGATTTGTCTTGATTGAAATCATGTTTCAAGTTGGGTAGATAAGAGGAGTGATTAAACACAAATAACAAATGCCAGAATTAAGTGAAAGAAAATCATGTGAGAGAGAGGAACTAAAGGGAAAAAGTCACAGCAAAGTGAAGAGGAAGAGGAGGAGTGGAATAAATACAATTGGTTAACTTTCGAAGTTCATTTCCTTATTGGGTAAGGAGTTTCAAACTCATTTATACAAGTTGAATGAAAAGAAATAAATTTAAATGCATGATTCTTAATTTTTTGGAATTATGGTTCTTGAAAGCCAATTTGGGAAAAAACGAAAATTGATGGAGTTGATGTAATTATGATTGGATAGGGCATAAATGACTTAAATCTATGCATAAATTGAAAGAAAATTTCAATGTTCCTTGAAGGGTTAGAGCTGGCCATTTTTTTAGAAAGATGAGGAATAAGGAACATCATGAAAGCTTACGAAGTTGTGTGTGTTTAGTAGAAATTGATCTATTGATGACAAATTAAAAAGGGTTGAAATCAATTTGTCAAGTGGTAATGAATATTTAACGTACTTTGAATTTATGAAATTATATAGGGTTGATAAAAAAATGGTGTATGTGTACGTGTGAAGTTATGGATGATGATTGTAAAGAGTTAAGCTATTGCACATAATGATAATGAATTCTAAATGATTAGAAGATTTAATCCCTAGAAGAAAATTTTTGAATCTAAAGACTAAATTGTTGTGTTTATGTTGATTTTTCATGAATGAAGTATTCTTAAATAATCTCAAGAAATTTACAGAATGAAATGAAGGTTTATTCGAATATGAACGTTTAAGTACAACTCAACATAGAGAAAATCAACAAAATGATACAAAGACATTAAAACATATGATTATGATGGATAAATAAATTAATTGAATTGGTATTATGATATGTATAAGAAGTATGTCGATATGTGGTAATGATAATTAATTGAAAACTCATCGATGCATAGGAGACCGTTGGGATGAATTAGCAAGCAGGTGGGAACTGCTCAATCAGATTGCAGTTAGGAACTCTGTACCTTGTAGTAATTTTTAAAAAACACTTTCTTCTATTTTATTTGTGAAACTTCACACTTACCCCATAATTATATATCTTTCTACTTTCACTATACTCTTCAATATAAAATACATATCCATTGATTAAAAAAAACCCATTATAACATTGGATTTTTCTTTTAGAACCCAAAAATTAGAACTTCAATCTATCAATATTGCCTTCCATTTTGAAAACCTGGATAAAGTTAATTAACAACCATTAATTATCCTATGAAAAACATAAGTAAATATATTTTTAGGAGATATGAATTATTAAATACTTACATGTGTTTTAAACATGGAAAATTAATCATCTTGTAATTAAAAATTTTGCATTTTAGTAACATTTGGATTTTAGAATAATAATAATTGATGATGTTGTCTATAAAAAAGTTACTGAATTGAGTCTTTATGATAATATAAGCAAAAATAGTTTAAAACTATATAATTGTAAAACTAACATACCGAACAAAAAGTATCAATCATCATAGTTGAATAGTATATAATTATGTGCTTGTTTGAATTTGATGTTTGTTAAGTACCTTTTCCTCACTATATTCTTTGATAATGGCCATTCAAGATAGTAAAATTTTATAAATTCTCATTTGAAGGTAGTTCACCATCATTATCATGATTTGAAACATGGTTAATTTTTGTTCTCAGGTGAGGTTCAAAATAATATGAGGTAAACATTAAAATTTCTTCAATAATATAAGCCTCGTATATCGAAGACTTAATATGCACTTTATTTTTAACTTTTATCTTATGATTAAACATGTACCTACATGCAAGTACTTTGAGATGAATAAAAAGATGTTTATAAAAAGATAATAGACAATTACTTATGATGCATGTAATCTATAACCTTTTGAATAATTACATTTATTTGTATTGTACAAGCCCTCCAACTTTTATCTCATAAGCTAAATGTATCGGTAAATGCTCTATTAAGTCGAAGAATTTGAAAGGGAATATTATTTCAAGTTTATAAATTACCATAATGATGTTAGTTTCAAGTTGTTCCATGTTTGTATGCAACTTGCTAGAACAAATATCTCTAAAACAAAAAATCTAATCCTTGTCACTTCATCACATATCTCTTTTGGCAATAAATCATTGTAAGCATATGGTATTCATGACTCTTCATTCTATACAATATGCATTCTCCTAAATTCATCATTTTAGCTATATTTGAAGTATATCCATCAGGAAGTCACAAACTTTTAAGTCATTCGTAAACAATAAACTATGTATCATTATCTATGGTGAAGGTGGCTTTGGGTTTTGTGATATGTAACCCATCATTAAACGACTTTATATTCTGATAATCACAGTAGAAAGCTAAATCCATTTTAGCTTTCATGTTATCCTTTATTTACCATTTCTTGTCCATGATCATATTAAAAATATTGCCAAACAATTTCTTCTCGAGCATGACATTTATATTATGGTGGATGACATCAGTCTTTCAATAAGAAAGATCCTAAAATATACTCCACTTTATTTAATTGTGGGTCACACTAAAACCAGAAAACTTCTATTTACAATAATGAGAACCAAATATAATGCCCTTATACTACGAAACCACATCATACAATTCTTCATAAGACAATACTGGTGGTGCAACATCCTTTTAATCTCCACTTTTTTTTATTGATAATGACATGGCAAGAACATTCATTGGAAATAAAAAAAAAAAGTTTTACCATCATTCATTAAGGTTAAGGCCTTATTATTTTCCATATAGTATGGACAAGCTAATTTTTCAAGTGTGCTCCAACCTGAGACTATCCCATACACATAAAAATCATTTATGGTCTACATCAATTATGTCTTAATCTAAAAATTATGTTTCTTTGAGACATTATATATCAAAGCCTCGATTGACCATAATTGATTCATATCATCAATCAATGATTAAAGACAAATACCTATATTCCTACCTAGATTGTAAGAACCAGGTATGACCACAAATAAAAACATTAATTTCAACTTAATACACATCTCTAGGGGCAAGTTGTAAGCTATTAGTATAATTGACGAACAAGTATAGGGTGCAACAAAGGATCCAAATAGGTGAAATCCATCTACACACAAGACAATATGTACATTTCATGGTTCCATTAAAAATTAAGGATATACACTATTAAACTATATACAAGCTTCATTATTGATAGGGTATATACTATGACCCCATCTATCGTATCATATGAATAATATCATTTATATGCTCAGTAGTCTTTAGAGATATAAATAACATTTACATACTATAAGTGATTAAGAAGTATCTTAGTTTTTTGTATGCAACAAGTTTCCTTCCTCTACCACTATTTGATTTATACTAAGCATGCTAATAGATTTTGCACTTGATAAATTTACATATTCATCATAGTATAACATGCAAAAGTTTTGACACTTATTGATTTTTTTGATATCCTAGTTCACAAGGTTTCATCATGGATTTTATAGCTTAGAAATCTCTTTCAGCTCATTCCCTTTAAGTAACATGCTTTTAACCTATTCAATTATGCTATCATAATCAGCCCCACTCAACTCGTAATCTAATTTGACGGTAAACACTCTTGCAATTGTCAAAAATTTATTATGAGTTGTGCATCCATCTTGTAATGGTTCGTTGAAATCTTTCAAAAGTTTAAAAAACTTAATTGCATCTACATTTTATTTTTCATCTAAAGAGATGTTATGTGAACCTTCACTTGAATAATCTTGATTCATTCTTATTACATCTGTCACAATACTCTTATAAGGATTACTATTATCATCTGCAAACTTATATATGTTGTTAGAACTAGAAGTTGAGTTAACCATCATTTCTACCATGGTTTCATGAAGAACATAAGGTTCTCCGTGTGCAAATCAACATAAGTATTTCTCAAATAACTATTTTTTAAATAGATGCATCATCACAATATCTTTATGGTGAAACTTTTTATTCTTACACTTCATTTATAGACATCTAATTTTTCTTGTACTGATATTCTTTGGATTTGAAAGTATGGAATTAATAAAACCCTCAACCTTTTGAAGATAATCTTGCTTATATAACCCTAGGGTGAATCTCAATATATCCAAGGATGATCATTCATTGCTTATGAAACCTATATAGAATAAAATTTATTTTATCAATTCCATAAAAAAATAAATTTCCCTAAATTTCCAATTTAACAATAAAATTGACAAAATATAAGGTACCCATTAAAATAACTCATTTGTTCAATTATAACACACCTAAGTTACAAAATCAAAATCAATTTCATCAAATGACAATAAAATTCAATTTCCCCTCAATCCCAAACAAACCCTAACATACAAATCATACATTAATATAATAAATTTCTCTAGAGAAAACATATAAAACCCGTAAATGTATATGCAAACTATAAATGCTACAAAAAATTTTATTAAATTAACCTAAAACATAAATGAGTTACAAAAAAAAATAGATGAGTTCCTTACTTTGTGTATCGAAGCTTCATAAAAAATTCAATAATAAATGCTAATACTATTGATAGATGTAGATTGATGTCAATGGATTGGAGTGGCTAGATTTGTAAGAAAATACGAGGTTGCTAGTTTTTTTTTTTTTTTTTTTTGCATGAAGAAGAAGAAGAAGAATAAAGGGAAATAATTGCAGGTTATAACTTATTTGCATTTGCTGATGGATTTATTTTGTCGACAATTTCATCTATAATAATGACGTGTCAACTTTTTGATAGAATTGTCAACTGTATTTTTATTGATTTTCTATTTTAGTATTATGCCTGCAATCCCAACATAAATTACCTAGGAAATATATTATGTCATTATTTTTGCTGAAAATTACCATCGAAAATTATCCAACACTATTTTTGTTGGAAAATAGTGACAAAATATTCTTTATCAACTTTTATTATTATTATTATTTATTAATTTTCGTATAGTGAATTTCCTGATAGTGCTATGATAGATGGCGTTCCTTTCCTCCAAAAAGCTAAAGAGCTTAAAACATACCTGTTCCCAGCCCCAAGTAACTAAAATATCTAAAACTTTCAATCTGATCCGGGGAAATTACAACCACACACCCATCCCACATGCCTCTGGGTATAATAAGACATGATTGCTTCTGTCGTTTGTATTTTTTTTATGTGCCGGCATGCCTACCCTTGTCTTCTACTTGTTTAAGTCTCTACCTTAAAAAAATATCCTCGAGTAACATGGGCTCATCATATCTACCCCTATAACTAATTGTGAGTATTTCGTAGCAGCGCGGAAGCATGTGAATACGCTTCCAAGAAAATATTGCTTCTGCTGATAGGGAGAAAATTCCTTCAATCTGAAATTCTAACTTCGAGTCACCATATTAGCAGTATCTTAAGTTTTGGTACGTATGAGGGCACAGACAAATCTAGGAGGTGGTCAGGGTTGTCCCCTTCGAGTCACCATATTAACGAGGATCACCGGTTTGAAGCAAGACTTTTCTAAAGGAGTAATGGGTTTTGTCCGCATATATTTGAACTATACAAGGGGACCATTAAGTTGAGTGCACATTCATGTCTGGTAAAAGAAGTGGCAGCATCCAATCCAAGTTTACCCTTGCCATACAAGGCCAAGAAAACATCTCATGTATGCAATGGATGGTATAGCAAATTAGACATAACTCTAAGATCATCAGTGGCACGGGCATCTGCTTCTAAGAGGAAAAGCTAGTAATTAAGAGGAGAGAGGGTTCTGCCAAATTGAAAAGAACAAGGTGCAAATGACTTTATGTAAGAATTTCGAAGACCTTACACTGATGATCAAGTCATACTCTCTCTCGATCGATCATACTCCGTTTGTTTAATATATAGTATTGATAATGGTATAGTTACGACTGGAAACAGACGAGTCATGCCAAGGCTACATGGATATGGATCAAAATCATATAGCAAATGATGACAAAAATGGAAATTCACAAATCTCCAAAGTATATATATTAATCTATTCTCCTCCTGGTCAAATGGTATGTTAATCACCGCACTAACCCCCAGCTTATGTGATTCTTAATATTAATAATGTTAAGTAATATTTATCTACTTTTATTTATTAAGGGTAGAATAGTATTTTCAGTTTAACCTATATATAATTCCTTTGTATTTAGGTTAACTTATGCATTCATAATATACAGATTATTCAGGATTCTAACCTCCTTTTATGTTTCATCCTAATTACTTTAACATGATATCAGAGCCTAGTTGATCGAACCCTTGGCTTGTTAATTTTATGGAACTCGCTGCCCTAGTAATAATCATGTTCACCAATGTCAGAGCCACTGGTCGTATCAAAATCGTTATCATCATTCACTTCATTCCCTGTAGGATGTTCCAGCACGCTCAATGCATTCCTTTGAAGCTTAACTTCAGATTCATTTTTCAAAACATCAGACATGAGTTGCTTAACCTATTAAAAGATGGAGGATGAAGATCAGGTTTTGTGCTTGTGGCTGAAGAATTAATATCTGAAACTTTATTTTAGATTCTTCAGCTTTTGCAATTTGGTATTTCTGTTCTGTCTCTGTAATTGTTTCGGTATTTCATCTTCTCTTCGGTTTCTGCAATTTGGTATCAGCTGCTGCAATTTGGTATTTCTGTTCTGTCTTTGCAATTATTTTGGTATTTCGTCTTCTCTTCAGTTTCTGTAATTTGGTATCAGCTTCTACAATTTGGTATTTCCGTTCTGTCTCTGCAATTGTTTTGGTATTTCTTCTCTTCAGTTTCTGCAATTTAGTATTTGAGTTAAGTTTCTGAAAAAAAAAGGGAGTTGTCTTCTGCTTCTGCAAAATCTGGTATTTCGACTTTCCTTCAACTTCTGCAATTTGGTATTTTTGTTCTATCTCTGCAATTTTTTTGGTATTTCTTCTTCTCTTCAGTTTCTGCAATTTGGTATTTGCGTTCAGTTTCTGCAAAAAAAAAAATTTGGAGTGATATTTTGTCTTCCACTTCTGCAAAATCTGGTATTTCGACTGTCCTTCAGCTTCTGCAATATGGTATTTCTGTCTGTCTCTGCAATTGTTTTGGTATTTCATCTTCTCTTCAGTTTTTACAATTTGGTATCAGCTTCTGCAATTTGGTATTTCTGTCTTGTCTCTGCAATTGTTTTGGTATTTTGTCTTCTCTTCAGTTTCTACAATTTGGTATTTGAGTTAAGTTTCTGCAAAAAAAAAATTGGAGTGATATTTTGTCTTTCGTTTCTGTAAAATCTGGTATTTCAACTTTCCTTCAGCTTTTGTCACGGCATTTACTGCCAAAGAGATTGTTTGGTTACTTGGTTACTTGCCGATATAAGAGTTTTCTTTTCTCATCCTACTCCTATGAATTGTGACAACCAGAGTTCTATTGAGATTGCTCACAACTCGGTTTTTATGAGCGAACTAAGCACATTAAGATTGATTGTCATCTTACTCGTCATCATCTCAAGTATGGCACCATTACTTTGCCTTTTGTTCATTCTTCCTTGCAGATTGCAGATTTCTTTACCAAGACGCATTCCATGTCTAGTTTTTTTTTTCTAGTTGGCAAACTCTCGATGCTTGTAGATGTCGCATCGTGAATTTGAGGGGAGATGTTAAGTAATATTTATCTAGTTTTATTTATTAAGGGTAGAATAGTATTTTCAGTTTAACCTATATATAATTCCTTTGTATTTAGGTTAACTTATGCATTCATAATATACAGATTATTCAGAATTCTAATCTCCTTTTATGTTTCATCTTAATTACTTTAACAAATAATTCAAGATGTTATAACTTTTTCTCTTTATAAAGCCTGTGATGCTTCTTTAAACTAATACTAAGAGGTGTTTTAACAAGACAATTACTCGTCAAGTCTTCCGATTCAACAGATTAATGAGAGAAGAAGAGAGAGTAGAGGTTATCAATAGATCAGCAACCAGTGGTGAAAGCCAAGCTGCACACCACAGCCAGATCTTTGTAAACTGGACCTCATGATTTGTTGAATGGTCATCTACGTACGTACGTAGGAGAAAAAGAACAAAATAAATCAAGTGGGGGGGAAAAGGACAGAAGAAGTGATGGCATCTACGAGTAGGAAAACGAGGGACAAGCTGAGATGTTCGATTGTTTTTCTGATGGGTATGTATATTGGAATAAGCACGCGTTGTAGCCTATTTGTGGCGCAAACCCTAAGATTGAGGGATCCACGCTCTATCTTCATTTGCTTTCTTTCTTTATTGGCACAGTCCTTGTCATCGCCGACACGACAACCCCTCGCCTTCCCCATGGAAAGAGAGATTCTCTCTCTCTAATTCTCAATTTATTACTGTCTGCAACTCTATTTTGTTTATAGGTTGACCAATTCCAAAATACAGAAAAAAAAAAAAAAAAACTCTTTGTTTTTTTATTATGTAGTTAAAA
>Ga0325402_1000402_pt1 | contig 29398 bp, 13 predicted proteins | sample PopdelMetagenome_22_FD_207212 | JGI IMG/M metagenome (GOLD analysis project Ga0325402, IMG submission 207212) | Populus deltoides microbial communities from Bellville, Georgia, United States - Xylem-PdKOR-R3 | ecosystem: Host-associated > Plants > Phyllosphere > Stem > Wood/Secondary xylem... | reverse complement strand
AAATTTGAAAAGAGTTTCAAATTTTATTAAAGAAATTAATGACAATAGTCTTGAGAAGAAATATGATTTGATAAAATAGACACATTTCATACTCTAATATCTACACTGAAATATTCTTGATAAAATGATATTAATTACATTGAGAAACTGATCACTAAAGGTTACATCAAATCATATATAACTTTTTTAATATTTGAGGGATCATAACATGTTACTAAATGATACACTTGATCTTTAAATACAAATCAAACAAAATTTAAATTCATAATAAGATAAATTATTGAACTTATTTAATCCTTTTTTTTATTAAGATTATAATTTATATCTAGACCAACATATTATAGGTCAAACACATTAAAAACTATAGGTAAGGAATTAACCTATGATGATTAATCAAGTGAAATTTGATTTTAAATAAGTTTTAAAAATTAAGGACTAAAGTATAATTATTACAAAGGATTACAATTCTAAACTTGAACAAATCAAGTAGAGACTTGATTGTATAAATTTCTAAAATTATCCTATATGTGTATTTTTTTAGGGGGTAAAATTACATTTTATCATTAATAGAGTTATTAGATTTTTCCTATAAATTGAATGTTATGTCTCATATCTTTCTTGATAAATGTACTTTACACACTCTATATATCAGGTACATTATACAAATAGGTAGAGTGGATAAAAAAAAAAGAGTTAGCACTCAAAGCATATCAATTCATTTCTTAAAAAGATTTTAAGATATTTTTCAATGGTGGTTCATTTAGATTATTGTTAAAGGTCAAACAATTAAATGACTTGTGATTTATGATAATTCAACCTTAAAAAGTTGATCAAGCCTTGAAAAGAAGATTTGATCTTTGGGTAATCTTCTCACAAACCTAAACAACCTTAGATTGTCCAACAAGATCCATTAGGGTCTTAATTTTTTTAAAAAAATTATTGTTACTACTACATCTATATGTTTTAGGAATCCCAACAATTTTGAGTAGTTATTTTATAATATTTTTTGCATATGTGTGTTGTTGTCCTATCCTACTGGTGATATCATTATGCTTTGGATTATGATATTGGTTTAGTTACCATTACCATCAACATTATCATTACCAATTATACAAATTACTAAAAAAACTAAAAAACTAAAAAAAATGATGGTTATTTACTATGTGTTAATGTTCACTCACTCACAGTTCATTATTCATTGCATTATTCATCCAATGTTGTGATTTTATTTTATTTTGGCCCACAAATTTTTTTTCTTTTTCTATATCATCCTTTAACACTTCGAATTATCTTTTTTAATTGATTTAGAGGGGTGTTGTTTTGTTGTGGGGATGGTGTGCTTGCTCTCATGTATGCAATATGGTAGGAGTTACAATTAAATTGAAATCACAAATTATAATTATAAAAAAAACTAAGAGGAAAGAAACTAATATTATAATGTTGGATAATGAAAAATGATGGATTAGATTTTTATTGTAACATGGAGATAAGGTTGCCACTTTTTCAACCTTATCTCTTAAATGGGATAAGGATAGAGAGTGTACGAGAGAGAAGGGTGTAAAAAAATCAGACGGGGTGTGAAAATTGAAGAATAGAGGAGTTAGAAATGTAGAGGGACACAAAAATTAGAGGAAAGAGATGTTTCTATTTTCTTAAACTAGCAATGAAGAGAGAGATAATAGAAGAGTTGGAAAAAAAAAAGAGAAGGAAGTTGTAAGGGAATTTGCAATGATAAAGTTGTGGATACCTGAAAAGATTAATAAAAAAAAAGGATTCAAGGTTAATTTTTTTATATTTCTCTATCTAAGCCTTCTAATTATGGTAATGTCATAATTTTTTGATACTAGAGGAGGCAAAACACAACAACAACTATGACTGTCATTGTTGTGGCTACTCTAATGGTGAGTAGGGTGCCTGTTATCAACAACAAGAAAAAAAGGTATAGGGCAAAATTATAATTTTTCACATGCAAGTGATTCTACCCTTGCAACCTAGGTAAAAGGTGACCTATAACTTTTTTTTTAGGTTTTGTATTATTTTTTCTTTATTTTATAACATATGTATTTTTACTATATATCATTTGATTGTTTTGATATTATTGTGTCAGATTTTGTTGTTGTCTTTAGTTGATTATAAGAATTTAAAAAATACAGGTTTATTTTGTATCTTCATCCTTTTCTTGGTTCATACATCTTTTCAGGCCCCTCTTTTTTATATGATTCCAAGAGTTTTCATCATTTTTCTTGTAACTTTTGCATTATAATGTTGCTAAGATAACAATTGCTATGTTATAGGAAAAACATTTTCGCTAAGAGTTTTGATTTCAGGTAAGCAATTTCATTTTAAATCTCATATTAAAATAACTTAGAAGAATAATAATATTTTAGGCAAATCCTTTTTGAAACAATAACAACCTACTATTAAAAGTAATAAAAATGTTAGATTTCAAGATTTCTCTAAGTCTTAAGTTCTTTTTTATTTTACTTTCCGAAGTTTTACTTTTTCTCTCTCTTTTATTTTTGTTAGTTTTCTAGTAGATTTTTTAAAAATGATTCTTTTGGATTGTATGGATTAGGAACTTTTTTATTTCATTGATTTTACTCTTTATTTTCTAAAATATATATTATTTTGTGTGGTTATGAAGAAATTATGAACTACTTTCTTTAATTTTTTTTTTGTATCATTAGCCTTCAAATCCTTTCTTAGTTATTTGATGCTGGCATAGGAAAATTTCTTCCATATTCTTGGCATAATAATGTTTATTGTATTATTTCATTAATGGTTAATATTTCTAGGTTTTAAAGGGTTTTAAAAGAGTCCTAGTGCAATTTGGTAAATCATCCATAACTTTTAATCTAACTGTTAAGTCGAGCTGAAAGTTTGACAAAAAACTTTGAAGGCCTTGTTTACTATTGAATTATAATTTCATGATGATTGGAGATCAGAAAGCCTTCAAATAAGGCTTGAAAGTTATTATGTGGAGTTGTCTTTATTTACCTTGTTGTATTTGGATTCTTTTTCTTATTTAGATTAGGACTTTTAATTTAATTAATATTTTACTATTTAGAATTTCTAATTCTAGATGAATTCTATTAATTAAGTGGGTTTTAATTAGGAATTATTTTCTATAACGGATCTTAGAACTAATATAAATAGGGACGTGTAGTTTATTTTAAGAAAAAAAGACTATTATTTAGATTTCCTAACATATTAGAGTGTTTTCTCTAGATTTCTCTTTAGCTTAGGTTTGTACCTTGTAGCTTGAGAACCGTATTTTTTATTTACACTGTAAACCCTAAGATAAATTGAAAATAATAATATAATAAAAATTAAGATGTAATACAATGAAATAAGAAAAAGAACAAAAAATAGAGTTAAAGATATAAAATAAAAGGAGTTTATGGTCGGAAATCCTCATTTTTCTAGTAGCGAAAATGGTCTAGCCATTTTGAAAAATGGCTAGACTATTTTATATAAACTAGTCAAACCATTTTTTAAAACAATCAGACCATTTTGGCTATTATCTTTGTCATAACCCAATTTTTTACTTTTTTATTTTATTATTATTATTATTATTATTACTACTATTTTATTTACTAAAAAATGATAATAAAAAATGATGATAAAAAAACAAATAAAAAATGAAATAAATAAAGAATAAATTAAAAATTGGGTTAATGGCAATATGATTGAAAGTTTAAAGATTTAATTAAACTCTTGACTAGTTTAATTAATCAAATCAAGGGCTTAATTGGAAAATTGATAAGTTTTGAGACTTAATTGAACTTGGAATTAATTTAATTAATGAAATCAGGGACTTAATTAAAGAAATACCAAAGTTTGAAGAGTCAATTAAGGGCTGAATTGATACGTTCTGAAACCAAGGATTGTTTCGTAAAATGTGCTGAAATGCAGGGGTCCTATGAAATTTTACCTAGGGGTTTGCTTACAAAAAGTTCAAAACTTCAAGGACCATATCAAAAATAGCAATTGGAATTGAAAACGAAGCCGTTTCTTGGACAAACTGTTCACTGCCCATTTCAGCTTCCGTTTCGACAGTTACAGACAATGTTTATGTTTCAGCGTATAGGCATTAACGAGGGACACCAGGGGACAAAAACTGGGGGAGAGAGACCGAGAGAAAGGAATAACACGGGGAAAGAGGGGACCCAGAGAAAGAAAAGAAAAAAAAAGAGAGAAGGGACGAGGGAGTGAAGAACGAATAACACAGGGGAAGAGTGGACCGAACAAGGGAAAAGAAAAATGAGGGAGACAATCAAGAACAGAGCCGCTAGGCCCCCCCCAAGATCTCCCCTATATCCACCTAAGATTGGTGCGAGGGGAGGTCTGGACTTTCTCATTCTCCTCGTTCCTTTCTCACGAGCTAGCGTTTTTTTGTTAACTCGATTTTGCTGTTGAATAAACTGATCCAATTATTGGTGCTTGCTTCTAGAAGTTGCAGGAGTTTATGATCAAAGACGAAAAACCAGGGGAAGAGTAGTCCCAAAGAGTGATCAAGTCCTCGTTGCTCCCAGGCTCCTCTGGGTCTCCGGATGGGCCTGAACAACATGTTGCAGTAATGAACGCAACATTCTCTACGCCATGCTCTTTGGTGCCTATAGATTCCTGTCAGGTTAGTGCTCACAATCCGGTCTTCTTGTAGCAGGCTTCCTGCGTCATCGGAGGTGTATATGTTAAGTCCTAACAGGTTTCCTTTGTCAACCATCGTCCTTTCATCTCCTTCGCACTAGAAGTAGCAGTGGAAAATCTGCTCCATCAGCTTAGCGTCTCAGCAACACCAGTGCAACAGACTAGAAGAGGTGGACACGAAAAAGCGAGGGAGGACTGGAGGAAGAAAGACAGAGAGTGGGGAGAAACAGCAGGGAAGAAAAAAGGAGAAGATGGACAGAGGAGGAAATGAGGAAAGGGGGAGGTCAGAGACGAATAACAACAAAAAAACACAGGAGAAGAACCCTTATCTCCTCCCTCTGTTCAGACCTCCATCACCATCGACCATTGTCTTCGTCTTCCAATAATAGCACAAGCAACAACACAGGAAAGAAGGACTCGAGAAGACATAGAAAAACATAAATGGAGGAGGAAGCAGCAGTAGTCGGGCAAGCCTCCGTCACCATCGACATCGTCTTCGCCTTCACCCCGCAGCTGCACCAGCCCCAACAGCTCTTTCCCCGATCGTGCTATTGAGGCTAGCATCCACCGGCTTTTCAGTCGTGAGAAGTTTCTTCTCCGCCGTGAACAGCAAGCTGAATTGCCAGTCGTGGGCACCATCTCCCTCAGCCTTGCCAGGTAAGTTCTTCATCCTTCTTTTGGTAAATTAATTACCATGTTACTGTTGCATGCATGTGTGAGTGATTCACGTATGCATGCAACAGTAGCCAGCCAGGTCACTGGTTTGGACCAGTGACCCAACATTTTCTTTTTTTTTTGTTTTTTTATACCATGCTACATAAATAAAAAAAAATTTTAAAAATAATTTTTGTTTCTTTTAATCTAGAATTTTACGGATTTATTTACTAGCGCCAGAGTCAGGAATACCGTACTTTTTTGGGTTGCTCTATATTTACCAACGTTAGAGTTGGAAATATTTATAGGTGAATATTCACTGACGCCAGAGTCAGGAATAATAATACTAATTTAAATTATTTTATTTTTATACTATGTAATATTTACCAACGCCAGAGTTGGAAGTATCCGTAGTTGAATATTCACTAGCGCCAGAGTCAGGAATATTATAAGCAAATTATCATAGCATAAACTAATAAACATTTAGTAATTTAAGACAAAACTAGCAATGCAGTCTGCCTCAGGCAGAACATTTAAGGGGTGATAATATCTTTCTCTTTACGTAACTAGTCCCGAGCCATAGAATCTTTGTTGACCAGTTAGGGTTCCTAGTGACCATAATACTAGGTGGCGACTCCTTAAACAATACATTTTCCCCTAAAAGAACAAGATGCCAGAAATCTGTTCTTTTTCCATAATCAAGATTATTTTTAAGACCGCCACAATATCCGAGTGTGACAATCTTAGTTATAACCCGATGGTCTCCAACAAGAAGGGAAAGGGAAATTTCATTTCTTCTTAAATGACTAGAAAGTGATGGTTAGGATTAAAAAGAGAGTGTTTTGTGAGAAAAGAATATATCTATACTAGAAATTTAGAAAAAGATCAAAGAGAGGAAATATTGAAATAGAGAGAGAAAATAAGAAAAAAAGAGAGGAAAAGAGAGAAGCTTTGGGAAAATCTTGATGAATCAAATTTTGAAATACGTTTTGAAACCGGGTAAGGTGTTCAACCTCTTTGTATTATTTTGAACAAGAGTTTAGTGATTTGAGCAAAAATTGATCAAAATTGAGTTAGGGTTTTGAGATGAAATTTGGGGGGAAAGTTAAATTCTTAGAAATCAGGTTTTTAGGATCTTTATAGGTTGTTGTGGAAGTGGAAACATGTTGAAATAACAAATAAATTTGGATGGGTAATGAAGCCTAAGTGTCGGCCATTGAGAGACGAAAAGGGAGATTTGATGAATTTATGTTACTCTTGTAAATTGTGATAACTAAACATATGGGCAATGGTTTAGATGAATGATTATATTTCTAAATTTCTATATGATAAATGTGAATTTTAATGTTATAGGAATTTAATGTCTTTGAGAAATTGACAAAATTAAACTGAGTTTTAGTTATGTTAATGCTTGTAGACTTGTAGTGTTATTGTGATGAGTTGATTATTGAATTGATGAGGAATTGGTGGTTAATTGAATGAATAAGAAATGGTTGAGGTTTCAATCTAAGAAAAATTATCCTTTTTTTTTTTATAAGGTTTTAGCTTAAATAATAAAATGAAGGGGAAGAATTGTTAGCATGAGATTTTGTTTGGAATGTGTTAGGTTTACCATTTGATGAATGTGTAAAGGATTAATGAGAATTTTTTTTTTGAAAGGTGACATATCCTTCTTTTTTTGGTATTTTTGGCTAAAAGATAAAGAAATTGTATTGTAGTAATTGTTTATGTAGTGACTTGTTTGTATAAAATGAAGTTAATGCAAGGAAAAATAGACGTTTAACATTGAGCAATTAAAATTGTAGGAGAGATGTTGGGGGGTATCGAGATAGGATTCTACACATAGAACTCGGACATCAAGTAGGTGCTCGACACCTTATTAATTATATTCTATTTAGGATTATTAAAACATCGTAGTTAAATTCTTGATTGTTCATTGGTGTTATTATCTGATATGAGATCGTTGTCATTTTTTAGGCTGAATGGCTAGTTCTTGGTTTAAGAACTAGTGCCCTAGTTTGGGATATGAATTTAGATATCTTGAATAGGATTAATGCTCTATTTCTGGGCAGTATAGAGGTTACCCTGAATGAGGGTCTACTACTTGGGTTCGAGTTAAGAGATTGTTGTAATTAATATGAAGAAAAGATAAAGATGAATTAAATTAATCATTAACTTAAAACGTGGAGTATATCTGTCATGTTAAATCATGTTTGTTCTTTACATAATAGTTATTAATCGTTTGAATAAGATTTGAAACTCTTTTCAAATCTCATTCCATCTTGGCCAATGATTTTTCAGTCAATACTATATAAAAACAGATGGAATATTTTCCTTAATTCACCTAGGGTGATGAATCCTCTCTTGATCACTCAAGTATATTCATATAGTTCATATTATACCTAATGTCTGTCATTTTGTTACCTCGATTAAGATAACATGTAACATGATCAAAATATAACATTTTTTATAAGATAACTTAGTGATATCAAGTCTAAGAATCACTTACATAATCGTCATGTGAGCTTTTCAATAGACATAAGTGATCTTTTCATGTAGAATTCTCATGTGGGTTAGTTCAGTGTATGTCTTATGACATGCACCTATATATTAGTTTTAGGTATCCCTTATACCTTAACTTATGAGAACATATTCTTCCTTTCATAAAAAAAAAAACATGATATTTATCAGTCTTTACAGTTCTAATGAATGACTAGTATTTAAGAGATGAAATATAAATCTTATAATTATAATAACTTTATAATTTTCTTTGCAAAATATTTTTGTCTCATGAACTTTACCTTTACTCTGAATTCTTAAATCAAATATTAGATTCATTAATATAATATTATATAAATATTAAAGATAAATTAAATCTTTATTAATAATAAATATGTATTTACATGAATATAATAATATAATATGTAACCATCCGATTGGTTACAAAACATATAAAACTAACATTTACTAATTGTTATGGTAGTTTTTTATTATGGTTATCTTATTTGTTGTTAGTGCATTGTCACATCCTTTTATTTTGACAAATTGCATCTTATTTGTTTTTTTTATGCGTATGTCCCCTCAATTCTTTTCTTGATTCTATTTTGACAATTTTCTTTTTTGTTTTTGTTATAGCTTTATGATGTGACATGTTTATTATATGACAATTACTGTTTGTTGTTGTGAGTTTTTTTTATACTTTCTTTATTGTTTTTTTGAATTGAGTTGATTTTTTATTGTTGAAATTTCATTTCATTACTCTTAATTACATGTTATATAACATTTTTTTTATCGAGAATTTTCTATGATTGTTCTCAAAGTTTAAATTCAAACCAAATATGTTTGGAAATATTACTTAGCCTTGTAATTGTAATGATAATTAAAACTATGATTATGGTTTTAAAAACCTTTGATTAATTAATTTTTTCTAGGAAATCTAAATTAAGCATCCTACAAAACAATTTTTTATTGAGGATTTTATAAGGCCATAATACTTATATTTAGGGTGATGTAATATATTATTCATTTTTCCTTTTAGTTTGGATTTTAGGGTGTGGTTTGCAGGTATTTTTTTTTTATAACAATCTTTTGCTTTGTTTATTGAATTTTCAAATCAAATTGAGCTTAAGAAAGGGAAAAATATACCATTTTTTAAAATTCTTTTTCATATGCATTTCTTAATTTATTTAGTCTTTACTTTGTTTGATGACATATTTAGCCATATGAATTTCTTTATAGGTGATAGATTTCCATTCCTTTTATTCCTTTATGCATTTCATATCTATCCTTATAACACCATGTTTTTAGAATATAAAATTAGGACTCTTCAAAATTAAAGAAAAATAATTGAAAATCGGAGTCACCATCTAACAAAAAGAACATTAGGGATCCTAATACAAAACACTAGTCTCTGATATTTCAGTTAAAGATTAGATATATCTAAGAAAAGATCGACGTCACCCTTATTGTACCTTTTAAATAAGGAAAGATTACATTTATTCTGTATTTTTCTCTTAAATCTATCATTTTAATTGCCATTAGATTTTTTTAATTTATTTACAAATCATTCACGATGCATTTTTTTTACGTCGATCCCAAAAAATAAAAGACTTATCAATAAGATTTTTTTATTATAAAAAATCAATCCTTAAAATTAAGAGACTTGTCAAACTTATTTATAAAAATCCAAATCCAATTAAAACTTTTTGGTTTAGCGAAAATTTGAAGAAATATTTATTGATTTTAAAAGAAGAATTATAAGGCATACATAAGTCCCTAAATTGGGACACTCGTGGGATAAATTAAAATTTTAAATTTGATGATAATATGATAAAATTCATTGTCTTGTTAAAATTATTTAAAAAAACAAGTTAAAGACTATGTTAGTTTTAAAATAAAAAGACTCATAATTCGACCACACATGAGAAAATTCAACATTGATTCTTTTAAAAGAAAACTCGTTGAATTGATCATTTTTAAAATGAGAGTTAGAGTCATAATGATAGTTAAAATTAGACTTTAACCTTATTTCTTCTAAAATGAATCTGATTGGGTTACTCTTACTCATTTAAGCCTAAGTGAGATTGCTTTGGTCGGCCTGAACTATTATTTCATATACTAAAAAAAAGTATTACTTAAAAATAAATAAATCTTTAGTATATGTTTTTTTTTACTTTAAAAGTTTAGCATATTTTTACTTATTATTATTGTTTATGTGAATGTTGTTAAGAAATAAAAAAGTGGACTTTATATATATATATATATATATATATATATATATATATATATATATATATAATTGAACATAAAAATATCAGTGCATGTAAAATTAAATATAAAAATAACTAAAATATTTATTTTGAGGGCTTGGAATTGAACTGAACTTTAACATTAAAAAAAGGAAAATGGCTAGAAAAACGGATTGGTCACGTGGCGCGTGTGTATACACACGTATTGTCTAATTGAAATGTCTATAGCAACTCACACATGTAACTCACGAGCCGTTCATATAACCTGCAAAACAGTGAAAATATTAGATAGAAAACCTAATTCCTCTTTTGTGAAATTCGTGTGAAGAGAAAAGGCTAATGGGCTTATGAGTTTTGTTTAGGTTTGTTCGGTACGACTGTCGTTTTGGCCAGAAATAAAGGAGGTGTAGTGGAAGGTCTAGAGAGGGACTGTCATGGATTGGAGAAGAAGAGGGCTGTCATGGATTTGTGATGGTTGTTCGTTCTCTGTCTAATTACGTGTTTGGGAGTGGTTGTAATTGTTTTTCAAAGTGTTTTTCACTCAGAAAAGTATGTCAATAATATTTTTTTATTTTTTTAAAATTATTTTTGAGATCAGCACATTAAAATGATTTGAAAGCATCAAAAACATATTAATTTAAAGTAAAAAAAAATTCAAATTTTTTTGAAAGCGCTTTTCAAACGCACTGCCAAATGCCCAAGCGAGGATGCATGGTTTGGTTGGAGGAGATGAGAGAGGCTTGGGTTTCAGTTAAAAATAGGTAGTTGTAGTCTGAGAGAAGAAGGGGTTATGGAAGTGGTTGTCACTACTAAAAACAGGGGCTATTATCATCTGAATTTAGCAAAAGATAATTCTGTTGCTAAATTCCATAACAGATTTGCAACAGATTACATATATATTATTTTTTAATATTAGAAACAGGCTTTAGCAACAGAAAATCCGTTGCTAAAGGCTATGCAAAGTTTGCAATGGATTATCTGTTGCTAATTGAAAAAATAATTATTTAAATCTTAATATAAAACCAAAATTATATATTACTTTTGATATGATAAAATCTCAACCGTTTAATTTTGCCACTGTTGCTAATTCTATACCTGCAGTACTCTCCCACCTCACCCTTAGAAACGTAAACAAAGTACAAAGAAACCAACAGCTGAAAATTAATTAACTTCCAGTGGATCTCCTTCATCCCTAATAACATCCATAACTGTAGAAAAATCACCCTCTCTTCATCGATTTGATTTTCCTTTGTCCTAAACTTTTCATCTTCTTCTCATTTGTCTTCAACATCCCTAATTTTTTTTCTTCATCTTCTTCTCCTTCATCTTAATAGCTTCAATCTTTCTCTGTAAACCACCAAAAACACAGACCCATGGCAACATCGCACCCGACCCATCATTATCACCATCGAACATCCTGATTTACTCCTTCTCTTTGTAAACGGTTTGGGTTTTGCACTCTTTTCTTCAATACTTCAAGTTATTAATTTAGGATTTATGTTTTTCTCTGTTGCAATTTAACTTACACTAAAAAGTTTTAAACTAACTTTCCCAATCTCAGGTGTTATTCTGTCGTGTAGGTTCATCTCGTTCACCTATAACTCAAGAATACAGGTAACCATTTTTTTATCGATACTTTGAATAATGGTTTTAGGCTACTAATTCAATAATATAAGGGTTTATGAAATTTTTTTACCATGATCTATAACCGAATTATGCATGTTTAATTAAAAATTTATCAAAACCTCCAATTTAATTTTTAGGGTTACGGTTCATAAATTGAATGATTTTAGGCAACTGGACCAATGCTGGTAATTCAAGTGCCTGGAAGAGAGCGATTGATGGAAATTTCTTGTTACTCTTATAGTAGATTTGTTTTATATTATATTCCTAAATTTTAAAATTGAACAGCTTTTGCAAGTAGGATAAACTCTGATTACTTTTTGAGAACTGCATTAAGAAGTTTATTTCTTATAAATTGATTTACATTGATGAATAAACTTGTTCTCCAGGAAAGTCTTTTATTAATTTAGAATAAGGCTTACACAACCTGTTTTGTTCTGTCCTCATATTTCTCACAGATGAAATGTTTCAATTATGTTATAATTTTTTGCATATTCTTCCATTAATCAAGTATAGAATTCTTTATGGTGGTTGATGGTCGATTTAGGAGCTACCAATGCTGATATTCTTTCTGTTTTTCATAGTTTAACATGTATCCGGTTTGGTTAAGAGAAGAGGTTGTGATGGTGGCTGATTTCAACGTTAGGTAGGGGCTGAAGGTTTTGATCTAGAAGGAGAGAGGCTATATGCATGGCTGATTTATGAGAGATAGGGATGTCTTGGGCAGAGCTGGTGTTGAGTATGAAAAGAGAGATTGGCTGACTGTGTGGGTTGTTGGTGATGGGAGTCCAGAGGGAATGACAATGATGGTGTTTGTGTGGCTGACGGTCTCGACGTGGAACGAGATGTAATTTGTAGGGTTTTCTTATGGTGGTGTGGATGGCTAGTTCAGTCTGCAATGATGTGGGTCTTGTTGATGGGTTCATAAAAGGGAAGGTTTGGCTTATAGTTTAAAGGACGACAATGGTGACTATAAGTCTTGATTGTGGGTTGAGGAGATGTGGGTGCTGCCGTGGGCTGTACAGTGGTGGTAAGGTTTTGGTATGTTTGATCAAGTGAAGATAGGAGAGAAGGCTGAGTCTGTTTTGGGGTGAATAGAGGGGCTATTAGTTTTTCTTGGTTATGTGTTGAAGATGAAAATGGTGGAGATGCTTACTAGATTACTGATGATGGTTTTGCTTGACTGAAAAAAAAAAAGGTTTTGTGAGAAATTTCCAATGTTCTTGATATTTTAGGCTGTGTAGGTCCCTTCTCCCTCTTCTGTTTGTTTGAGTGCTTTAGAATGGAGAGGATACGTTGGGATTATGGAATTTGATAATCATGCATGAAAGTTGATTTGAAAGCAAAATTTGGGGAATTCACTACTATGAAAAAGGACCCAAATAAAATTAAAATCTATTGCTGATAAAACTCAGCAATGAAATTAGCAATAAATAATTTCAAATACAAATAATAAATATTAATTTTTTAGCAACATATTTTCAATTGCTGATTTGTTTAGCAACAAATTATTCGTTTAGCAACAAATTATTCGTTGTTGAAATTCGATTGTTGATTGTATAAATCAGCAACGGATTTTTCATTGTTGATCTGTTGTTAATTAGCAATGAAAACTTTATTGTTGATCCATTGCTGTTTTGTCCAATAACTATTTTTTAAAACATGAATTTCTTAAATTATGTTTCCCATCTATTGAATTTTTTTTAATTATTTGTGGATATTTCAAAAATTATAGATAAATATATAAAGAACATAAATTAATACTAGAAATTATTTTATCAACAATAATAAGTCAAATAAAAATAAATTTCTAAATATTGTTAAACTTACATCAAAATAGATAAGTCACAATTTAATAAATATGTTCTATTATAAAAGTGGTGGTTGGGGTGATGGTGGAAACGAACCAAAACAATGTTGACCATCATAAGGTGGGACCGATATATGGTGGTCAAGGCCCAGGTCGATATACTGGATTAGACAGGGGATATATAAGTGTCGTCATTTGTGGAGCCACATGCGAAGACATAAATGAATCTATAGGTGCCAACATACCTTGATCCATATTTGATGCCCAAGCTTGGTATCCCATGCTACTAAGAAGGTTTTTTATAGAAGTCATCTCCTGTTGCAGTGATAAAATATGACCATCTCTTTTTTTTATTTGCTCTTTCAATGCTTGAATTGATGAGCTAAGAGGTGTTGATTCCATCGTATAAGATTGTTATGAAGCATTCATACTAACCATGAATTTCAGCATACCAAGTGCACCATATATTCTAACCTTTGTCACTCCTTATATAGTCACACACCAAGCTGCTCCATCAAATGAAGGATGATTTTCCCGATTAGTTATATATCTTAAAATCATCTTTTTTTTTTGTAATTCTCCTACAATAAAATTAAATATAATAATAAATTCATTTTAATTTTAAATAATAATTAAATTACATAGAAAAAGTACTTACAACAACTTTTTTAGACTTGTTATCTATGAAGGTTTCAGGCTGCTTGGTACTCTAATGCAACACCGAAAACACATAATCCTATAGAGGTTCTTTTCCACCTACTTTTTCTTGCTATCAACAAACAAAAAATATTAGAAAATATAAATATAAAAATTTAAAGTCCATTATAACAAAAAAAAAAAAACAATCTTCACCATTCTAGCTTGATATGATGCAAATCACACCGTACCTCTATAATGAGTGCTTAATTTACCATTTGTTTTAGTTAGCCGATTATTTCTTGCAGATTTTCATCATTTCTTGGAACTTGATTCCATATTGTTTGCATGTCATCACCAAAATAATAAGATGCAAAATTGGTAATTTCATCAATCAAATATGCTTCATATATGGAACCCTCAACTTTAGCTTTATTAGTCACTTTTTTCTTCAAATAAAACATGTACCTATATCATTGATATCAATTAGTTTGGGAAAAAATAGAAACGAATAAAAAATAATATGACATGAAACCATACCGTTCAAATAAATACATCCACCGATATTGAACAGGTCCTTCGACTTTTGCCTCATAAGGTAAATGTATTGTCCAGTGTTCCATAGAGTGAAAGAAGGATGGAGGAAAAATCCTTTCAAGTTTGCAAATAATTTCAAAGATATTCATCTGTAGCAACTCCATATGTTGGACATTTAAAACTTGTAGCTCTAATGTCTCGAAAAAATACTGACAATTCAGTTAATGACTCCCACAGTGGCTTAGGCAAGTAAGGTCGAAAAGCAATTGGAAGAAGTCTTTACATAAAAACATGACTATCAAGACTTTTCATGCATGAAACCTTACAATGTGCCTCGTTCACACACTGTGAGATATTTGAAGCATAACTATCAGGAAAAGACAATTCTTCCATCCATGACAACACTTCTTGTTATTGTTTCTTGAAGAGATAATAAATGCCTTTAGGTTTGTAAATCGACCACTTGTATCATGTTGCAAATGTAAGTTTATCTTCTTACAATACAACTGAATATCTAACCTAGCTATTAAGTTGCCCTTGCTTCTATCAGGACAATCCATTACTGTATAAAAAATATTGTCATAGAAATTTTTTTCAATGTGCATGATATCAAAATTATGACGAATCAAATTTGTATGCCAATATGAAAGATTCAAGAAAATGTTTTTCTTCACCCAATTGCGTTTAACACCAAAGCCTGAAATTTTATCATTATGAGAGGAATTTCTAATTTGTCCCTCCATAAAATTGAACACTTCAAATAACATTTATGAACCAGATCGACGAGGTATAGGAGGGAGCCATTCTGTTACTCCTTTTAAAAACTTATCTAATTGATATCTGCATAGGTGATCCATAGGTAGGAATCGTCGATGACAGTAAAAAAAGGTTGTTTCCCCCCTATAATTTAATCTAAAGGCTTTGCTATGCTCTATACAATAAGGACAATACAACTTGCCATGAGTACTCCAACCCGATAATATACCATAAGTTGGAAATAACTAATGGTCTACATCAAAGTTGCCCTTAATTGAAAATTTCCTTCCTATATATATCATAGATATTAACACCATCAAGCTATAACTTTTTCAATTTATCAATTAACGATCATAGGAAAACATCAAGCTTTTTCCTCGGATTCTTCGACCTAGGAATAATCATTGACAAAAACATGAATGGTCAGGTCATACACTTCTAAGGAAGCAAATTATAAATAGTCATAATTACTGGCTAATAAGAGTAGACATTTGAAGACATGTCAAATGGACTAAAACCATCAGTGCATAATCCTAACCGAATACTTCATGGATTGGATGCTGATGGTCTTGATTAAACTTCTTTCATGCCTCCCCGTCAGATGGATGCACCATAACTTCATCATCCGACCTATGAAAATGATGTCATGTCATATCTTTGGCATGATGTGAAGACATGAATAACCTTTGAAGTCTTTGTGTCAAGGGAAAGTATCAGAGTTGTTTCTCTGACTTGTTAGAACCTTTACTAATGAGATTTCTAGGTTTGTATCGTAAACTTCCCTAAAAGTCACAATTGGTTTTCATTACATCTACCTAATAGTACAATATACAATAATTAGGACACAAATCATATTTATCATAGCCAAGTCTAAGTGACTGCATAAATTTCTTGGCATCATAGAAATTTAAAACCAAATTTTCATTATCAGACCTGCAACTTTTTGTAAATTCAGTAAATTTGTTGAAGGTAGTCCTAGTCAAATTTAGAGTTGACTTCATATTAAGCAATTGTACACAAGCAAATAATTTAGATTGCTTGGTACACCCATTTTATAAAGACTCCTCTACAGCTTTAAGTAATTTATTAAATTTATCTGCATTTGGATTCAGAAGTTTCTCTGCTACAATAGGACTAGAAATCATATTATTGGAGTATGCATCACCAACCCCTATTGCATGCATAACCATATTTCTATATGAATTTTTTTCAAAAACATCATTCACAATATGACTACACCCAACTGATGAAGGTCCAACAATTATTGGTTCTGAAACATAAGGCTCTTTATGTACGGTTCAATTTTCATAATCAGGTAAAAATCATCTTGAAAACATGTGCTTATAAACATCTTCTTCCATTAAAAACTTTTAATTTTTGCACCTAACACAAGGACATCTAATTTTACCTTCAGATACATTTTAATCAATTGTAAATGCAAAATTGATAAATCTCCGTATACCTGCATTGGAATAAATTATCAAAATAACTTAATCTATTATTTAATCTATTTCTTAATCTATATTTAAAACTTTATATAATAAATTATCAAAATAACTTCATTAATAACTAGCTCATAAGTTATAAAAGGAAAAGATATGAAAACTTGCAATAAGAGAACAACATTGGAATACTGCATGAAGTTGAAGTGTAATTAAGTAGTTGAAATTGTGTGAAAAGGGGAAAGATAATATGTTGTTTTGATTGTCCTATGGATTAGTAAAATTATGTAGAAAGAATAGCTAGCTAATTAGGATACACCATGCAATTGCTATGTTCATTATTTCCCACCATCATTTTTTTTTCTTCAGCTTTAGTAATCTAGACTCTTTTATTGAAAAAAAATATATAATTGTTTGCATTGTTAAGTAATATTGTAGAAATGAAGTTTTCATGCAAACATATGCAATATTTTTTTTAACCAACTAATAAATATTTATTTGATCAATAATTTATTACCTAAGATTGTCATATTAAACAAAGAAATACTCACAAACTAAAATAAGATTATGCCTATCTAATCTATGGTCGCTGAACTGCACAACATAAATATTATAGCTTCTCTTTCATATAAGTGCAATATAAACAAAAAAAAAACACTTTGGAGACAAATTACACGATTATTAGCAGACAGAGGCTAAGATTTAATGACCATGCAATTTTTCTATAAACCAAGTTATCTTCCAAAATTAATAAAAAGTTTTAAGCTACATTGACAAACTTGAAGGACTCAATATGCACAACCCAAAAACTTGGCAACTCCAAATGCAAATAAGTAATGTAATGTGATGATGGGTTCAACAATATGAAATTAGAAAAAAAAAATAAGCAAGAATAATAGTGTTAAGAAATCAAAAAAGTAAATTAGCTTGTAATGAGCAAGAATAGCATTGTAAGGACACTCATAAGTCAAATTTCCCAAGTTAAAGTTCCTCTTTTAACTTGGAAATTAATTATTTTGATGCCACATGGATTGAATTGATTAAACACTAACATGAATGTAGTAAGAAATTTCCATGCAGTTCATATTTCTCATATTTTTTTGTCAAATTTCTGTTCACAATAAAAGAACAATACTGATATGTGTTTTACTCTAAACATTCATTCATTCCCCAAAAAGAAATCACCTTTTCCCAGCTTGGTGATGTGAAGTGCATGTGTAGCTAAGAAAAACAAGACATTGCTTGTTATGGATGCTTAGAATTCAAAGGGCTATAATCATGAAATGAGGCTGAAGAGATGGACAGATGTTAGGACATTCCAACAAATTGGAGCCCTACAAGATAGAGCCAATTCTATGAGAAATGCCATGACATGAAGATCACCTTCTGATGCCTTTATCTTAAGTATATGTATGCTAATAGGACAAACGACTGATTAATCCGTGGATGAATGGGTGAAAATGGCAATCACAAGGTTTTCTGTTAAAAAAGGGAACAAAAGTAGTCATCAAGGAGACAAAAGGTTTGACTTTATTTATCTGTAAATTGGACAGTCAAGAGTGCAAATTTTCTAGTCAAAACAGAATGAGAAAGGTAAAAAATTGATGATGAACAATTTCACTCTCTCTACTTTACTTTGTTTAACACTACTAAACAGGAACAATTTCACTGGAGAGAGGTTGATGCTAAAGAAGATAAGTGAAAATGATGTAGTATGCAAAAAATTGTTAACCAACCAAACACCTTTCACAGCACGCGAGTAAAATCCAAGATCTAACTTTTATTTACGAGCTTGTCACATATTACCCATATTTCTCCTCTGAAAAACCACACACATACACCCAAAAAAACATAAAAAACCAAAACCCCTAAAAAAGCGTCACTACCTCACCAAGCAACAATGGAATCGTCATAGAACCATGAAGATAAATAACATTACATTAAGAATTAGAAACATTAGCATATGATGACAACCATATTTAACAAATAATTTGCAATAGATCTACAAATTATTCTATAAAATTAGTTAACAAAACAATATAGATTCTCTCTAAATTACAAACACAATCTCTCAAATATACGTTTCTGATTATACCTGCTATTTTAATTTGTCGCACCGTATTTGTTCCTTGCAAAATGAAATCCTTGGAAGCGCAGATTCACTGGAGAAAGAAGTTAAGAGAGTGACAAATGATGTTTTTGGAAAAAGACACCTTGAAAGCATATATTCATGGAGAATAATTTCCGAAAGTTACAGAGATGAGGTTTTTGGAGAAGGAATAGAAAGGGACATATGGGTTAGGGTTATTTCGGAGAATGAAAGAATTGTTCTTCTGAGATTAGTATTTGCTTGTGTGATGTTTTTTTTGCAAGGTATACATGGACCAATTAATTATTAACACGTCATTATTGTTTATTGTATAAAAATCAAAATCTAATTTTTTGTTTTTATCAGCAACAAACTTTTTCATTGTAAATTTTATGCAACCATATTAGCAACGAAAAATCCGTTGTTGATTCTTAATATATTAATTTACTTTTTAGTATCTGATTTTGCATTGCTAAATCCATTGCTAATATTAAAAAATTAATATATATGTAATCCGTTGCTAAGTTGTTGCTAAAGTTGCATCTGAATTATTCTGTTGCTAACATCCAATGCTATCGACCCTTTTTTTAGTAGTGATTGATCGAAACAAATCAATTTGTGCTGGAAATCTATAGTGTTTGAATTTTAAGCTAAATTTCTAGGATTGAGTTTGTTATTGTAACTGGAAAATTTGGAATTAATTGCTAGGATTTGGGGTTTAATTGTTTAATTCATTTGGGCTTCATATTGTTAATTTGGACTAAATTGAATTAATCAGATAAAATTATGAATTAATTCGACTGAAAAGAAAATGGGATTGAAATGAAGTTTATATAAACATTCAGGCCCCATTTGTTTACTAGCAAGTAGTTTTCTTTTGGAAAGTGGTTTTCTTGGAAAGTGGATTCCTGAAAAGAGAATTATTTTTCGATGTTTGGTAGTATCATGAAAAATAAGTTGGAAAACATTTTCCAATGTTTGGTTATGTCATGGAAAATGATCTGAAAAATAACTCATTAATGTTTAATTTTTTTTTCAAGTTTATTAAAATAATGAGGAACAAATCTTACAAATTAAAAAGTTGAATGAAAATGAAATTAAAAAAAAATATAATTTCATAAATTATCTCAAATAAAATAAATAACAATCAAAATAATGGAGATCAAATCTAATAGATAAAAAAATTGAAAGATGATGAAATAAAAATAAAAATAATTATAATTTCACAAATTATTTCAAATAAAATAAGTAACAATAAAAAAAATGAGGATCAAATTTGAAAGATAAAAAAATTCAATTAAAAAAAAGATAAGACAAAAGCAAATAACAATCATAAAAATAAAGACCGAAGTTAATATAAAAATCAAATTAAATCAAATTCTAAGGAATAAAATTGAAAAAATTTCAAAACAAAATATATAGCAATAAAAAGTTTTAGGACCGAATTTGATATAATCAGCAAATAATATACATTTCTAAATTTTTCACAACTTCTGGAAAGTGTTTTCCGTCTAAAATAAAAGGAAAACACTTTACTGGAAACCAAGCCACATTTTTCTTTGACTGGAAAGTGTTTTTCGTTAATTAGTTTTTCTAATGGCAAACAAATACATGAAAGTTTGGAAAGTGGTTTCCAGAAAACTACTTTACATGAAACAAAGGGACCTCAATCGGTTCTTATAACAATTTTGCATCTTTGCTTCCTCTTTTGTTATACGAGTGTAATTAAATAAAATAAAAATGACAAAAAATAATGAAATTGATTAGATTTATTGAAAAGAATTAAAAAATAATAAGGAATAAGGAAGAAGATATATATTTAGAATAAAATTTAAAAGTGAAGTTTATATATATTTTTCTCAATATTTAGAATGTAAGGCAAGTAATCTATTTATAGGAGAAGAAAATGAGAATATTAAAGGACACTAGAAACCCAAGAATCATGGAAAACCGATAGATTAAATTCAAGAGTTATGAAGTCTAAGAGATTGTAAATGATATTAAATATATATAATTATAAATTTTATAACATTTCTCCTTTAATGATCATGTACTAAAAATGTATCTTATTAAAACTTTATAAAGAAAAACCCAATGGAAAAAAACCTAAGCGAAGAAAAAAGAGAGTATAACATTCATGTGTGATTTTGAATACTTTAGAATTTAATAGAAAGTTTTATATAAATACTTCAAGATCCAATTCAATAGAAGATTTATATAGATACTTCAAGGTTCATATTTGAATGCTTTGGAATTTATAAAAATATCAAATTGTCTCGTTAGAACCTTGCAAAGGAAAATTTAATGGGAAAAAACCTAAGTGAAAAAAAAAGTACAATTTATATTGACTTCACCTCAAAAGTACATGTCTTATGATAAATTTCTAAGATAACGCATTCCAATATTATAGACAAACTTCTTGAAAGTTGAGGCTGGTAATTATCATTTGGCCTGATTAGTCCACTAAATTATCACTTGGCCTGATTAGTCCACTAAATTATCACTTGACCTGATTTGCTTAAAATCAATTTTTTCTTTCCGTTGAAGCTGATGCGTATAAAAGAACTTTGGTGAAATATGTTTTATTTTATCTCCTTTAATATAGCCTCCTTTAAGTTGAGTGATGCAAGTAGCATTATCTTCAAATAATATTGTGGGTCTATTTTCAATTGTTGACAATCCATGTTTTTCTTTTATGTGCTAGATAATTGACCCTAGCCATATACATTCTTGATTTGCTTAATGAATTGTAATAATTTCTGAATGATTTGATGAAGTAGCCATTAATGTTTGTTTGACATATCTTTAAGAAATTGCAGTACCTCTATATGTAAACAAATAACTTGTGTGTAATCTTTTTTTGTGGGGATCAGAGAAATAACCTGCATCTGCATATTCAATCAATTGTGAATTTGATCCACTATAAAATTACCCTATTTTAGTTGTTCCGTAGAGATAGCGAAGTATATATTTGACCTCATTCCAGTGTCTTTGTGGGAGTGAAATTATATCTTGCCAATAAATTAACTATAAAAGATATATCTGGTCTTGTATATTTTGCAAGATACACGAGTGCTCCAATAACACTAAGATATGGTACTTCGAGACCAAGAATTTATTCATCCTCTTCTAGCGGTCATAAAGGATCGTACTTCGCATCAAGTAATCAAACAACTATAGGTGTACTCAAAGGATGAACATTGTCCATGTAAAAGTGCTTCACAACCTTTTCTGTATATATCGATTGATGAATAAATTTTCCATTTGAAAGATTTTCAATCTATAAACATATACTCAAGTCAAAATTTTGTCTTTTCGGGATATTTCTTCTCAAATTCATCTTTCAAATATGTTGTAGTTTTTATGAGTTCTTCATGAGTACCAACAAGATTTAAATCATTAATATATACTGCAATAATAACAAATTCGGATATGGTTTTCTTAATAAAAATACATGGGAAAATCTTATTATTCTCAAACTCTTTTTCTAGGAGCTATTCATTAAGATGATTATATTACATTCGACCAGATTGCTTCAACCCATATAAAGATTTATATAGTTTAATAGAATAAACACTTATAGATTTATCATAAAAGGCTTCAGGCATTTTGAATCCTTCAGGAATTTTCATATGGATATCTTTATCTAATGATCCATATAGATATGTTGTAACTACATCTATTAAACACATATCTAGAGTTTTTAAGACTACTAAACCAATCAAAAATCTAAAAGTTATTGCATCAATAATTGGAGAATAAGTTTCCTCATAATCAATATTAGGTCTTTGTGAGAAACCTTGTGCAATAAGTCGTGCCTTGTATCGAACAATTTCATTGTTCTCATTTTGTTTTCTATTGAAAACTCACTTATATCTAATATGCATAACACCTTTAGGTATATGAACTACATGTCCAAATACTTCATGTTTTACAAGTGTGCTTAACTCTGTTGGATTACTCATTTTTACATTGACCAATAATTTCTATGTTGACATTCTTTGATAGTTTGTAGTTCAATTTCATCATCAATTCTGGTGATGCCAAAAGCAACCTTAAATGAAATACATCATTTATGACAATTTTATTTCGATCCAAAATCTATCATGTGTGAACATAATTTATGGAGATCTCATTATTTACAAATACTTAGATCTCTTCAGGAGATGCCTTTTTAGGAGGTCTCTCTTTAATAAGATCAATATTACGAGATGATTTTGACACAATATTTATCGTTTGTTTCATCATCTGTTTGTTGTAATTTTCATTTTCTAGGATTTTTATCCTTAGCACCAATAAGTCTTCTGCGCTTCAAGCTAAATATAGATTTATTTGCTAATGTGTTGCCTTTATTTTTTTTTTACAGATTTCAATTCTAGATGGAGTATTTGCAGCTAAAATATGAGATTTAATTAATTGATTTGTAATATTTTGTAAATGAATTATTTTTTGAACTTCAAGTTCACATTGAGTTATCATTGGATCAAAATGAGATAACTTTGGGTTATTTCAAGTAATATTTTGTCATGTTTAGGCACTAACTTTTCTTTCCCTAATGATGATAAAGTGTTTTAATCAAAATAGTTGTCTTAAAATTGTGCTTTAAAAACATCGCTAGTTAAATGTTTAAGGAATCTAATAATAGATGGAGAATCAAAACCAACATAAATTCATATTCTATGAGGGTATTTGAGAGTGTGGCAGCGGTTGCTTTGTAAAGTATTTTTTTGTTAAAAAATGCATCAAAATAATATTTTTTATTTAAAAAAATTATTTTTGACATCAGCATATTAAAATGATCTAAAAACACAAAAAAATAATTAGAAGCAAAGAAAAAAAATTCAATTTTTTTCAAAAGTGTTTTTGAAACGCAAAAACAAACAAACCCTATATTGTGGACCCATTTTAGTCCTTTGTGGGGGTGTTATATGCACATTTACCGCATAACTAAAAGTTTGTAGACGAAATATATTTGGTTGTATACCAAAAATAAGTTGCAAAGAAAATATTTATGGTAAACAATTGATCTAATTTTAACCAATGATGCAGTATATGGCATGTCCCCAAATAGATACAGGCAATTTTGATTTCATAAGTAATGGTCTAGCAATTAATTGAAGGCACTTTATAAATGATTTGACTAGACCATTTTGAGTATGTACATGAGCAACAAGATGCTCAACATCAATTCCAATAGAAATGCAAAAAGTATCAAATGCTTGAGAAGTAAACTTACCAGTATTGTCCAATCGAATTTTCTTGATTGGATAATCAGAAAATTATGCTCGTAGTCTAATAATCTGTGTTATTAATCTGGAAAATGCAACATTTCAACTAGAAAGTAAACAAACATGTGACCATTTACTTGATGTATCAATTAATACCATAAAATATCTAAAGTCCGCATCGTGTATGAATAGGTCCACATATATCTCCTTAAATTCTTTCGAGAAAAGATGATGATTCTATAACAACCTTTGATGGAGATGATTTGGTAATTAGTTTACCTTGAGAACATGCAATATATGAATTTTCACTTGGTAAAAGAATCTTCAGGTTCTTTAAAGGATGCTTATATGAATTTTCAATAATTCATCGCATCATTATTGATCCTGAACATCCAAGTCGATCATGCCAAAGCATAAATATTTTTGGTTCAAAACAATTCTGGAGTATCATAACATTTGTTTCAATAGATTTCATAATCATGCAATAAATTTTAGAAGAGAAAAGATATAATTTTTCAAGTAAAAGCTTCTAGCTTGAAATACGTGAAATAATATAAAAATATTCTTTTTTGTCTTCATTTATTGTTTCAATACGAGAACTAACACATATATCTTTAAAACTAAGTAAATTTCTTCAGGACTCAAATGAATATAATGCATCTTTGATTCCTAATTTTGTGTTATTTGGTAACAAAATATTAGCTCTTTCAAAGCTTTTAATCATGTATATTGGACATGATATTGTAGTGACATTAACTTTGGTTAATATCAAATATTCAAAGTATTTCTTTTCCTTGAGAATTGTGTGTGTTGTTGCACTGTCTGCTAGACATAAATCTCCATAAGCCATGCCTCTATTTAAAATATAATTAAAGTTTATTATTTAACTAAAATAAAATTGACATTGTTTATTGAAAATATCCTAATACAAATAAAAATATTAATCATCCCTAAGGATTCCACCACTAAGTATATTATCTGTTTTATATAGGTTTTCAAAGAAATCAGAAATATCAAGATAAAAATTATGACTTTTAAAATTATCTTTATGAATAAAATTAGTCTCAAGTGTATTTTGTTTTTGGAGAGGTTTGATATAAACTTGTAAGATGTTTTGGCGTTCGACAAGTGCAAGACCAATGACCATGCATATTACACTTATGACACTTATCTTTAGGTTTATACAAATTCTTTCCTTTTTTTTGTTTGGGTTCATTGTGTCTCCACTTCTTGTGGTATGGTGGTGATCAGTTGTCTTTTGAACTATTATCTGTTCTCATTTTCTATTTATTTTTTTCATATCTATACCCTTGGTTCATTTTTCTCTTTTGGACACAGGTTCCCTTGACTTCAGGGAATGGTATAGAACCTGTGGGATGGGATTGATGATTTTTTTTATTTATTTATCTAAAGCTCATTATTTTGTTCAACCATAAGAAGACATGAAATTAGTTTTGAATACCTTTTAAAATTACATTCTCTATACTACAAGACAATATTTGAGGTATGAAAAGTAGAAAATATTTTCTCTAACATTTGTTCTTCTATGATATTTTTACCACACAATTTCTACTATGAGGTAATTTAAAAAAAGACATAATTATATTCACTAACCGATTTAAAATCTTGCAACCTCAGGTATAACCAATCATAATGAGCTTGAGGGAGTAAGGTAAATCTTTGGTTGTCATATATTTCCTATAGATTTGGCCGTATAACAAATAAATTTTTTTATTATGAGATATTCAACTTTTAATCCTTCATGGAGATGGTAACAAATGAAAGTCATTGCTTTTGTGTGATCTTATAAGGATGCGTTATTTTCTTCTTTGATGGTCTCTCTAAGATTCATAACTTCCAAATGAATCTTAGCATTAATGATCCGTGAAAAAAAGTTATTCCCATATATATCAAGAGCGATAAATTTAAATTTTGTTAGATTCGACATTATCTATAAAAAAAGAAACAACTTATTAAATAAAATCATGAATAAAAAAGGAAAAAAATTAGTATTTTAAGATTGTTATTCAATTATTTAGAAATACTTCAAGAACTGTATTTAATTCTTCAGAAACTTACAGAGCCAAATATATTCTATAAAGTATGAACAATAATGAAAAGACAAAAAAAATATTAAAATTGATACAAGCCAAGTAACATAGGAGTTCATTTATGCTAAGATTTCAATATAAATTAAGTAGAGTTATTGTGCTGATAATGTGTAAAAAAAACAAAGAACAAGTAAGAACATACATATTCAGAATAAAACTTAAAAGAGAAGTTCATACCTTTTAATGTATATTTTTTCTTAATGCTTAGAGTGCAAGACAATTAGTCTATTTATCGAAGAAGAAAATGAGAACAATAAAGAACATTAGAAAATTCAAGTGTCATGAAAAAACAAGAGACTAAACTCAAGAGTTATGAAGTCTAAGAGATTCTATTATGTATTCAATATATATAATTATAGATTTTATAACAAAAAGAGTTTTTTCTTTAGATTTTTTAATTTAAGTGACATGTGTGAGAGAGAGAGAGAGAGAGAGAGAGAGAGAGAGGACAAAATTAGATTATGGCAATTCTTAATTTCCATGATCACTCAAATAGACATCAAAGAAAAATATTATAAGAACTTCTCTTATCGACAAAAGAAACTCGGGTTATAAGAGTTTAAAATTATTATGTCATTCAAATTAAACTACAATGACTTTATTTCTACATATTGTATTTTATTTTATTACAAGTATAACATCTCAATAGACATCGCTATGAGGACCTAAAATATATAAAAAAACTGGAGTCGTCATCTAGCAATTAAAGGAATTAGGGATTCTAAAGTCATGCACTGATTCTAAAAATTAAGGTAAGGGGTTAATTATAATTAAAGGAAGAACGATGTCATTCTTAAAACATTCTTTCTTATGAAAAATTACCTTTAATATGTGTTTTTTTAATTGTCATTAATTATACTAATTATTTTTTAAAAAATTATCTTGTGAAGAAAAAAAAAGAAGTTAACATCAGTCCCTAAAATAGAAGATGTGTCGATATAATTGTTTATAAAAACTTGGCTCTTGATCGCTTGAAAGGAGGTTTGTCTTCCAAAAAAAAAGAAAAGAAATTTATTGATGAAAGTTTGAACCCTAGACATATTTTCATTCTGTGCCATAACCAAGAGTAAGAAGATGCAAATATTCTATAATTCCTTCCTTTTGTGCCCTTTTTTTACAACGTGATTTAAACTCTAAATTAAAAGAAGTAAACATTTTGAATGGGTCATACCAGCTAGTTAATGTTTTGTATACTACCGCCATGACTCTTAGTTCGTTCCCTTTCTTTTCTATTCAGTTTGTTTTTTCCTGCACTCCTTTTCCTACGTACCTTATTTTGTAAACAAATTAAGATCTGTAATATTTTATAAGTCAATCTCAAGGATTATCAAGCAATCATCCTCTAATCACAGGGAATCCTAGTTTATAAAGTCAGATCCAAGATTTTAGATTCTTTACACACACACATATATTTATACCTTAAGAATCGAAGGAAAATTGCAGATCCATAGCAAACTTTATACATGTTACAAGATGAACAAAGAAAACATCAGCATCCAAGGGTATTTGAACCTGATTTCATAGAACTAACTTGAACTAGAGTTGTGGGAATCGACTGTAATTGCCTCTGCACTATTACTGTTGTCCAAGATCACTCGCCTCCTCTCTCTTCTGTGCTTTTTTGTTTCTTGTTCTTTGTCTCTCCTGTTGATCTCTCCTGTGTTCCCTCCCTCTCCTTTTTCTTTTCTTTTTTTTTTTGGACTTGTCATTGCCCTTTATAGATCAGCTCAATCTTTCTTGAAAAGAAAATATATAGATCACGCCGTCTTTACGAGGATTGATCCCTGAAAATTAAGTGTTGGCCACCAATATTTCCTTGCTTGATTTGTGGAGAGGGGATTAAAATTTGAAAATCAAATCTTGCATCAAAATGAAAGGTTAGGTTGGTCGTCTAAAGAGGTATGTTTGACTCGGAATTTATAGTAGATCTTGAAAGTTAAACCCTGATTTCTTGCGTCAAGATTGTATTTGACATGTGAGAAGACATGTTTTTTTTGTTTCTGCACCACTAAGAGACTCAATGCATTGTCGAAAACGACAAGCAACAATGCTTATGGTTGGAGATGTATTAATGAGATGCTTCCTTAGCTATTGTATTATGCCAGACTCAATGCTCGAAGAACCTCATCAAACTCGACAGTTCCAGGTGCACCGCCCTCCACCGCTAGGCAAAGAAGAGACCATGACCTTGTTATAACTCACATCTTCGACGATATAGAGAGTTCGCCGTCATTGCTTGATAATGAAAACCCTCCACCTCCAGCTCCACCGTACAGTTTTGACGTCCACATTGATCGTGCCAGTCTTAATATGGCAAGAGAATGAAAAAAAATTAAAATAAATCAATATTCACATAGAAAGCTGACTCACTAACCCTTAATGCGACACCCAAAACAAAACTAATTAAGATTTATAATTCCCGGGCTGATTTTAAGTCATGAGAAAAATTCAAATCCATGAAAGCAAGAATTACGAAAATACACACCATATCAATATTTACAATGAGATCGATTACCCTAAGTGTGACATCCAGAGAAACCCAAGTAGGATATAATTTTTGGGTGTTTTGTAGTCTATTTTTTTTTTGCTGGAATTTCAAGCAGGAGAGCTGATTTATGTGGTTGTTAGTAGGGAAGGGCTGCGATGTGATGGATGGTGATGATCGATGAATATGTTTGGGCTGTGGGTTGGAGCTCGACTGGACAGTGATTTAGGGGACATCTGATCCGATGGAAAGGGAAGTGAGGGGGTTGTGAACTGGGTTTTTAGGTGGTAAGGTGGCGATGTGGAGGAAGATTCATGAATGATGATCTCTTGGTATTTGACTAGATTTAATTAATGGCGCAGACTGGTGGTCCATCGAGGTGGTGAGGTTGATTGGTGTGGGCTTGCCGGTCAGGTCTTCTAGGAAAAAGAAAGGAGAGATAGTGGGTCTGTCAGGGACTTTGCTGGTGAGACTACAGGTCGGCTTTAAGCGATGGAGAAGACGATAATGGCACAGCGGCCTCTTGTTCGGGTTGGCTCGGGTGGGGAAAGATGGATGGGCGGGGTTTTTTTTTTTTTTTTTTTTTTTTTTTTTTTTTTTTTTTTTTTTTTTTTGGTTTTTTTAAACGG
>Ga0325402_1000400_pt1 | contig 29463 bp, 6 predicted proteins | sample PopdelMetagenome_22_FD_207212 | JGI IMG/M metagenome (GOLD analysis project Ga0325402, IMG submission 207212) | Populus deltoides microbial communities from Bellville, Georgia, United States - Xylem-PdKOR-R3 | ecosystem: Host-associated > Plants > Phyllosphere > Stem > Wood/Secondary xylem... | reverse complement strand
ATTGTTGTAAAATAAGGGTTGGTGTTCACACTTTTATATGAAAACTGGCAACTCAAGGGTATGGTGTCGCGATAATTTATTTTTCAAGGTACAATAAGGTTGGAATCAATACCTTGCGATAGGGTTGAGAGGATTAGGTTGCAATAGTTTTATCTAAGGTGTAATAGTTTGGTATTTATGTGAAATTTAATGTGTGTTAATGTTGTTTTTGAATTGTTAAGGAAGCGTTTGGGAACGCGATTCAACCCGCGTTCCCAAAAAATTTGAAATTTTTTTTTTTGCTAAAATTTAATATGGTTTGTACATTTGGATCGTTTTGATGTGCTAATATCAAAAATGATTTTTAAAAAATGAAAAAACATCATTGGCATGCATTTTGGCACAAAAAGTTATTTGAAAAGCACTCGCAACCACACTGCCAAACACGCTCTAAGTGTTGTATGGATGTTGTTTTTGAATTGTCAAATGGGTTATGGATGTTATTTTATATTTGTTATATTAGGAGTTGATGTCATTTTTAATTTGTTATATTGCATGTCGATGGCTTTAATACACAATTTCATTATGAATATTTATTTTTTAAGAATAAAGAAAAAAATTACATTTACGAGTTTTCATCAAAATTTCTATAAAAAAAAATGACGATGTTTTTATTAAACTTGGTTTTAATGGTTAGGTCGATGTGCCTCTTTTATGGATCGACATACAACTAGGACGATAATTTTAACCCTAAAATATGTTTGATAATAAATCAATGAGTTTTCATCAAAGTCTCACCAAATTGACAATATTTTAGAATTGGAGTTGTGCTAATGCATCATTGAGAAACTAGCAAGCTTGTTAGACTATCAAATACTAAATATCTTGGGACAACCTTCAGATGAAAAAAAAAATTCATGAACAACTTTATAACTATAAACTTTATTATGGATTCTTTAGTGCTAGAAAGGGGATTGATACTTAAATATAGCTACACTAAAGCTTTGCATATATTATGATCTAATATACAAAGATTATTAAGAGATTCCTTTTAAATGCTACACTAAGAGATTAGTGGTGACTCAATCTCCTAAAACACTATATCCTAGGGCAAGTATGGCTAGGATCTCCTTGACATTGGTAAGCGAACTTTTCTTTGATTTGATGTCTTTATCATGCTCTAATTTAGTAGAAGAAATTTTCATTGGTAAAGGGGACAAGATTTGAGAAAATAGATTATCTAAAGCTCTCTAATTACACAATATGTGAAAGTATCTATTAGCATTAAAATTATAAAAGATTATGACTTAAGTTAATAATACAAACTTACACTTTATTTTGAAGAAAGAGCTATTATGGCTAGTTAGCTTGATATAACAACTTTTTAAATAGGAGTATAATGTCATTAATCAATTACTCATGGGAAGACAAGAGATTTCACCTCTTATAGACTCTTTAAGAATGTTAGTTATTTGATAATTTAAAATTGGACCAACTATTGATATGAGCTCTTTTTCTTCTAGGTTACATTCCACTCGTCTGTATCTATTTTATACCATAAAAGCAAGAAGAGAAAACCACTTATTAAATCATTAAATTATGAGACTTCTAAGATATTGGGAGCAATTGTGTTAGGATTCTAATTCCTTTCACTTTCTTATTCACTATTATTCTCTTTTGAATTGAAAACGTACTTTCTCAACATAGCATCAACCCTGTAAAAAAAAGCTTATATTAAGATGCATTCCCTTTAACCAAAAAACATATGTACCCTAAGAGATTTTATTATCGAGGGTTTGAAAGATTTAGCTTTAGTAACAAGTGGGTTTTTTTACTCTAGTATCACTATGGAAAAATCATCTTGTATAGGAATGGAAAGTTATAAGTGATGAAGTATACCCAGGTTTAGTAGAAGCATATAATCAAAAGGTTTCTTTCCATATCAATAAGGGATGGTTGAGATTCTTTAGGAATCATTACAGTAGAAGGTGGCACATTTTTTAACGAAAGAGTAACACTCAATTAAAGATGTTAAGCGTAACAAACCTTTATTGTTATCATCTATGTAATAGGAACAAGAGGAGAATATGCAACAAGAAAAACTAATTGTTATAATAAATAAAGAAATATGGTAAGACAAAGTTTAAATAGTATATGAGTGCTGAGATAATTTGATTAAAGAACTTTATCCAAGGTCTGATCCTAAAATTAATAATATGAGCTTCATCCTTTTTTTTCTTTATCAAATGATGGAAGATTTTAAGGCATAATAGGATTAATTGTCTGTTAAGGTTAGGGATGAATAACAAGGTGAGGAACTGCACCAAGAAGATATAATAAAACCATAAAATAAATAAAAAATTAAAATTAAAGCAATTAAAGACAAATGCTCTTACCTAAGGCTTTATGTGTATGTTTTTTACTTGATCTTGTAATTGGGCTTTCAAAGATCTTTCCCTTACCTTATAGTTTTTTTTTTCCAAAAAAAACCTTACTGCCACATCCTCTAATGAAGTCTTATTATACATGAGGTCTAAGGTCTTCTTATATATATATATATATATATATATATATATATATATATATATAAAGAACCTTAATTGAAAACTCATAGTTAATGAGAAGTCCTTTACTTAAAAGTACGTGAAATAAAACTTTACTGCTAAGTCACTTCATTAACTTGATCTAGACTATTGAAGGTTATCTTATTCAAACCAATTTTATTCTTAACATAGAGCATGGGAGAATGGTATACCTTAAAGGAACCCTAATTATATAGCCATCATATAAGGGTTATAAGGTTTACAAGAATAGTGATAAGGTTTACAAGAATATTAATTTTTCTTTGAAACATGGTCTATCACCAACTAGAAATGTAGATCCTAACATGTCAAAATACTTTTTTAAATTATAGTGTTTTCCTCTCATTTTATATCTACCATTTGGTGCTTGAGAAGCAATATCCATAAAGAATGTATCCTCATTGAAGCCAATAGAGATATTACAAGGCCACTCCTATTTGTGAGGATTAGGAAGAATTTTGTATAATCCCTATAAGGCAACTCATAGATAGATGACATTAATAAATTTATTCCTAAAACAAAGAGTTTGCATCTAGGTTCGTCTCCACATTACTGAACCTTAGGAAATAGATAGTTGTCCACTCCCAAACCTACCAAAGTACCCTATAAATGCTTTCTTTTATCATAAAAGGTTCTCCTTCACATTTAACATAACACTCTTCTAAAGCTTAATAGATGTGACTCAGTAAAAAAAAACCCTAAGTCTGCAATCCTGCTCTTTATTTAGGTTATTGTCATTTGTAGTTATGCTTTGGTAAGATTTTTTTACTTCGAATAATAAGATCTTTACATCCTTGTATAGCCAAAAGACTATGTTTTTTAATGGTAGAAAGGATGTTTATTTCTTCCCCTTTCCTTATCGGCATATTGAATTCAAATGTGCCAAACACCAAGTCCTTAAAAGGACTGATATTAATATATGTGAAAGTATAAGCTCCACACCAACTAGGTCAAGAATACCTATTATATCAAATCATATAAGGTAATGGTTTGCAATTCATACCTAATTAAAAATGTGTTATAAACTTGATTAGAATATAGAGAGGGTAGAAAAAAAATATTTGTTAGGCTTTTAAGTGACTTTGGATATTTGAATTATGTCAAAAAAATTTTGATACCTTTATTATTCACTAAAAATGATATTACATTCTTTCCAACCTTTTCATATATTTAGTTATAGCAACATTGGGTCATTGAGAAAAGATTTTCTTTCAAACATTCAAGTTGACATGGTCATCTTAAAAGAAAAGTCTTTCTTTTTCAATGTCCAAAATGAAAGGATGATCCTTTTATTTCTTAAAAACCTTCTTAAAAAATAAACCAAGATGTTCCTTTTATATATTCTTTGTAACACTAATTGTGGACCAATTATTAAATAGTCTATGTAATTTTAATAATGAGTTATTAACATAGGTTTTGTAGGAATAGTGCTTTAGGCTACCATTTTAGTCATATTCTTTGTAACACTAATTGTGGACCAACTATTAAATAGTCTATGTAATTTTAATAATGAGCTATTAACATAGGTTTCGTAGGAATAGTGCTTCAGGCTACCATTTTAGTAATATTTGAGAAGATGGATAATTTTTAGGGTTTTTAATTAGTCTTCTACGAAGAAGTCTTTAGGTTTTAAAAGAGGAATTATGAATTTTTTTTTATGCAAGAGATAAATGATCAAGTGTAATATGTAAGGCTTTAAGTAACACGTATAAAAGCTAGAGATCATATTGTTTTAAATTAAAATGATTGATACATCAAATACATTTTTAAACATGATCAATATGTTTGATGAATAATGTCACTTGTTATGTCATAGTTGGTTGATTCAATCGATCAAGTTTAGTGTAAATATGATAGGGGGAATATTTCTTCATTTAAGAGATAAAAGAATATGAGGTCATTGTTTACACAAAAAATAAACATTTGTATGTCAACCAAATAAGAACAATAATTATTAATTATCACATATGAAAAGGTAAGTTGAAATTGATCATGAATAATATGATAGATGTTCATGATATCCTTAAACTCTATTTGATTTTATTAGGTTGTTACCTCACTCTACTTAGAATTAAGTTCATAGTTGTAGATTCTTCTTGTTGGAAGGAAGAAATGAAAAACACGTAGTATAATTGATCCAAAAGTATTTGGATCTCGATCAATACTAAAGGCAAGAGAAGAATTTCAATCCTTATTTAAAACAATAGTATAACACATATAAGGATGTTGGTGATGTCTTTAGCAACACTAAGGTTAAAACCATTTTAAAATTGGCAAACCCTAAAATCGTGATGCTAGAGACCTAATTATGGCTAAGTACAAAGTTTAATATTAAACAATTATAAGAATCTTTTAAAGAGATAAAAAAAAATTGATTAAAGAACAACTAACTAATTTAACCAAGCAACTTTAACTAGTCACATCATAAATATAAAATTAGAACTAGTCAAACTTCTCCCTAAACGTTGTCTAATAGGCTATAAGAGTTAGAGAATTTTAGCGTGGAACAATAGGATTGATAGCTAACTTTTATCTCATTGTGGTCAAAGGGATCATATCTAGGTGACCATTTATTAGTAGAGCTTCACGTCAATGAGAATGATCTCTAAAGGAACTAGGAGATTGTTGGGGTGGAAAGCTCTCCAAATTGCTTTGCCCAACCTCTTTTGGATAATATAATTGTCTCGTGGCAGAGGGGACAACTTATGGTTAAGGAGTTGAGATTGAGGGAGCTACATCATGTGTTAGGACTTATTGGGGTGGCAAGGCCTGATGTTTCCAAGGGAATCTTGATTGTCTTTCATTGATAGCTGATAATGGATGTCAAATTAGTTTAGGAAGAATAATTGATGGCTTTCTAATCAATTTTCAACAGACAATGTCAATTGTTGATGTTTCAAATTCAAATATGCCCAAGAATGGGGTTTTTTTGTGCTTAGATAATGAATAATCATATGTTCACGTCAATATTTCCTTCTTCAGAGTTCACAAAGTTAATGGTTAGTAGTAGAAGCCCAAACACAAAAACAATCCCTTTTAGTGGGGTTTAAGGACCCTCCGATGATAAAATCAGTGATTTTTAATAATAAAAAATACAATAAATAAAAAAAATGAGCTTTAAATTATAAGAACAAGAGTGTTTGTTCTTGTTTTTGTATGATATATGCTCTAAGAATTAAAATACAAATACTTAGAAAATAGAAACTGTGAGCCTTTTTACTTGAGTGGTTCAAGAGTATATATAACCCCTGAACCTTTTCATGTTACTTAAATCGAAAGGTTGGAGTATCAATTGTGGGGTATGTAAGTAAAAACTATAGTAAAAAAAAAAAAAGAATGCATGTGTGTTGTATTTTCTTTTTATTACTTTTTTTATTTTGCATTAAATAGATGGGGAAAAAAGGGAAAAGATAAAAAAAATAATTAATTAACTAAATGTTTTAATTGCATACAGTTAAATCCTAAAGGTTTTTCATGTATATTTTCTAAAAAAAACAATCTTATTTTTATCATGTTTTAAAAATATAGAATGGATATTGTAACCAGTTTATGATTATCGATTAGAATTTGGCAAAAATATCAAAAATCTCATAACAATTAATTTTTTAATTAGTATTCAAAGTATTAGGATTTAACTATAGACTTTAATATTTGGTAGTATAAAATTACACTATAAAGTATAGTGTAAATCCTGGGAAATAAATGTTTGCTTAAATTACAAACTAAATAAATGAAAAAAAGTGAAGAAATTCATGTACAAATTTAAATAAAACAGGAATTCAAAAATTTTCAGATATAAATTTTCGGATGAAATATTTTGAGATATTATAAATTTAACCTGCAAATACTGAGAGTTGAATTAAATTAAAAAAAATAAACTAAAATAAAAAGTTGAGGGGTGGAATTATAAGAAATGAAAAGAGGTATAACTTAATTATAAGAAAAAAGATGTGGGGGAAAAAATAATAGACTCAAAGGAAATGGAGTCTAAGTACAAATAAGAGAAATTATGGGGTATAAATACACATCTCTTGCCCATTAAAGTTGACAACAGCTATAAAAAAAAAAAAAAAAGAAGAAGGAGGGAGTTTTGATGTTGTTCTTGCCAAATCAAGAGAGAAACATCAAAAATCTCAATAACCCATCCAAGATTAAGGGTTTATAGGTAGAATCAATATTTGTAAGCAAGGATTAAGAAGAAATTTTGAAGGTAGAGAGAGGAGGGAGGGTCGGCTGTCATTAGAAAAAGGGAGGCAAAAATTTTCGACTAGTTGAGGATCGAGACCTTAATTCTTACTAGGTAAGGAGTTCTAAACAAGATTCTATAAGTTGTTTCGAATTCGATTACGAATTGATGCTTTAATGTTGAATTTTTAATTAGGATTCTTAGACTTGAATTGGGGAAATATATTAATTGTTAAAATTAAGTTAATTCATGTGTTGTATGTGATTGAGGGCATGAAATCATGATGATTCATCAAAGAAAATGCATGGGTATTTGGGTGGCCAACCATATGAAGAGTAAAGAGGGAAAAGGGGCAAATTGTGGTTTTTCTTATTGAATTTATTATAAAAAGTTGTTTTTTATGTGAATGTGTGTGTAAATTAAATGAAATTAGCATGAAATGAATGAGGGAACTCTTGGTTCCTTAAGGCCAAGCTTCCGGTCAATTATGTATCAAAGGGGGAGGATGTTTAATTTGACATATTTAGCTTGATGACATGTGTTTAATTGTGTCAAAATGAGAAAAAATACATGTTGAAATAGCAAGGATTGTGTTTAGAAGCATATTGTTCGAAAAGTTAGTAAAATCGGTAAAAATATTCTATTTTGATGTCTAGAGGGAAGATTGAAATAACTAGAGTAAATCGGCTCTTAAAATATATTTTTGACACTCTTATATGGCATGTGATATGGCTAGGGATTGAGATAAAAGAGGGAAAGATGAATTACGGATGTTGTGTGTATATGGAAAGGTTGACGAATCTAGACAGATTCATCTCCTGCCTTTCAAAGAGAATTCGAGTAGGAGGATGAGATAATTAGAATCAGGTTCCTTCATAGGAATTGTAGTTTTGGATGTTGAATAACTAAGGAAATTGGTCTTACTCAATTTGGAGCTATATAACTCCAGTTATGAATCACCAACCGAGACTGGGTCATGACAGACCCTATAGGGCAGTAGGTCTAATTCGTTGATGAGTAATTTCGAGTGTCTTGGGGGAAGAACTAGGTTCTCCTTTCTTTAGAAAACTTGTAGCCTCATGTCTTAGCTTTCCAACGAGACCAATCTCGCTTGAAACAAAGTCCTAAAACTTCAAATATAGTCAGAAATCTGAGGAGAGGTCGATATGCAACCTCTGTTGTCAGATTCGGAAAGTCACTAAAACAATTATCTAGACGCATTAAAGGTGAAACTTGGATCCTTTCCCTCAGGAAACATATGATATTATATCTTAGCTTCCAAAAGAAATGAGTCATATTAAAAATGGAAACTTGTAATGATAACTATGGTCGGACAAGGAATGACAATATTAATGAGTGAAATGAGAAAAAAAAAAAGTAAAATATAAAGAAAGGAATAATTGAAAGAAAAACCTATATTTGCTATTAATATGGTTATTATGAAATGTATCCTTAAATAAGGATAATTTATGAGATATATATGTGATTACAGGAGGGACAATAGGTATGGTGCATTAACAACAACAGGGGAGCACGAAAAGAGTTTCTACTGCAGGTAGGTGATCCGCACCTATGCTTTCTAATTAAATTTCATGATTTAAGATGTTATTGATGTGAAATGTGAATTAGCAAATGTTGGATATCATATAAAAGAATGAAAGTTTGCATCATTATGTTGTTATTTCGGATAGTATCCCAAATGTATATGTGTTCAAGGTGAATGATCTTTTGTGTGAATTACCAAGCAATGGAAGTATCGCTGACATAGAAAATATGAGAAGTATGATATGTCGCATGAACTAGCATACATTTAGTGTATGTTAGTGACACGACCAAAAGATTGATGTCTTCTCCCAAGTGCAGGAGTGTCGAAGTAATAAATAACCCGGCAAGACCGAGGTCAAACCACAAGAAAGTTAACTATATAAATTATAAATAACAACAACAACAACAACAACAACAACAAGAAGTTGATGAGAACTTTGAGATGTAAGATTAATGTGAGGATTAAACAATGATAAAAGTAATTGTTAAGGTTAGAGGATCCACTAATGGTATTTCAAACAAGTATAGTATAAACTCTTATTATTCAACTGGAAACCACACACAAAGAAGGTTCCAATCGGATTATAAATTGTTAACATGATTACATTAGTTATCTTATTCGAATAATTCTAATCCTTGTAAATGTTGTCAGGCATTCATGATTATAACTTATGTTAACAACAAAACAAGTTCCTTTCATAGCACAGGTGTCGGTTATACCATACAGTTTAGGTTATGAAAGTGCCAAGTATTTGTTATAGCAAGGGTTATACAACATAAATCTAGATTAATCATTTAACAAGCAAAGTATTAAAAGTGAACAAGATAACAAATATAAAACATGTTAGTATCAAACATTAAGGTCCATGTTGAGTTTATATTATACTTATTCTTACACTATTAGTGTAACCTTTTCACCTTAACATAATAAACTTAGCTAAACATAATGCAGAATAGAAACATAAATAAACAATATAAGAACATAAATAAGATATAAGTTAACTAAGTAAAGGAAAGGAAATGAAAAGCATGAACAAGAGATTAATATAAACAAAACTTCAGCATTATAACAATATAAAGAGAGAGAGCAAGAACATGATCTTGATCTAAAAACCAAGATGTCTAAATGCATGGCAAATGCCTTCTTTTATAGGCTAAAATTTGGAACTATTGATTTGATGACTAATTGTTGAGTGGATGGCCACATCTTGACTTGGTGACAATCCTTATCTTCTTGTATGAACAAAACGTCATTGATAACGTCAGAATTTGAACAGACTTAAATCATGAAAGTTCTAGGATATTGTCTCAGCTTTCCAACAAAAAAAGAATCAATGCATTTGGACTTCTAGAACTCGAGATATAGGTTGAACAGTGTCTGGGCTGCAGGATAGATTCTGACTTCTCCATTGTTGCTAAGATTTGGACTTCCAAACAATAGAATTGAGTCTTGCACTTCCATGAATGTTTTAGGCCTATGTCTTAGCTTTCTAGCCATATAAACCAAATTGAAATCCAAGATCTACAGCTCCAGATATGACCCAATGACTAAACAGTGTTACAGTTTGGACTGAACCAGCATCTCTTTTCTAAGCTTAACCCTCTCTTTGTCTTCTCAATTTCAGTAGTTCAACTCATCAATCAATCCTTTGATTTATGTGATAGGCCTGCATTTAAGATGAATATTTGCCATAAATTAAAGGTATCTTATAGTTTCAAACTTGTTATTATAAAACATACTTTAGTTAAGGAGTTATTGATACTTCAAATGCAAAAGGATGATATAAAACCTTGATAAAAATACACTTTTAAGTACTAATCAGTTAGGATCTCAGGTAAGGGGATTACCATGTAACGATGTTTATGGCGCGTGGACTAGCATACATTTAGTGTATGTTAGGATCCCGAATAAGGGGATCACCATGTATCAATACCTATAGGGCATCGACTAGCATACATTTAGTGTATGTTAGGATCCCGAGTAAGGGGATCACCATGATCGACTAACATACATTTAGTGTACGTTAAGGTCCCGGGTAAGGGGATCGTCATGCATCGATGCCTATAGGGTGATGATAATACCGATGTAATTGGTATCGGTAATGTGTTAGGCAGAAATAGTTGTGGTTGATTTTATAGAATCTTGAATAAAAGTTCAAAATGGAAGGTGAAACAGTTTTAGTAGTTAAATGAGAAAGTCTCAATGAAAAACAAAAAGAGAGAAGTGAATAGAATATGAATACATGTTTTTTTTTAATTGTTGGATATTTGTGTTACTATACTTATTGTGATATTCATGTTTTCAATAATATGTATTTTGTTTCAGGATCATAGCATGCACGACAGGAATAGATCCTAGCTTTTGCTCACTTTTTGTTATCTAGTTATAAGGAGTATATCCTTGTATTTTGGAATATTAAAACATTTATATAACTTAATTTGTATAATTACTGTTTAAACTTGAATAGATGAACTTAACTATGTAATTCATACAATCATGTTCCATGTATGCATGTATATCTCATTTATTCCTCTATAATAATAATTGTTGTTCAATATATGTTATAAATATTGTGGTTGTGATGATGATGATAATGATGTTTGTGGGATTGAGACCTAAAACAATTGGGTCATGATTGAGTTAAGAAATGTGGGATATTAGAAGTGTAAACATATTATATGTGAATAACAAGTTATATTTCGGTAGATTTTTATATGAAAACTATTAAAAAAATACTATGTTTTCCATTTGATATATGATTGGTGTTTTATTTAGTACAAGGAGTTGTTACATATACCCTCATGTATACAAAATAAAAAATAAATAAATATGATGCTAAAAATTAAGCTTTAGAACGGTTAGGATTTAACCCGATAAGTTAGAATCTTCTTCACGAAAAGAGATCTGCCTTGAACCTTAAATGAGACCAACGAATAGAAACGCAGTTAAGAATAATAATCAATCAATAATATAGTTTACCTTAAGTTGGGTGCACTGGGAGTGATGCATCTCCCCCCTGCACAACTAGTTCTCTTACCTAGACTCTCGCAGATCAAAGATTTTCTAATGACTATAATATTAGGTGATCAAAGATTTTCTAATGACTATAATATTAGGTGATGACTCCCTCAAATCATACCTATATGATTAAACCCAAAACACCCTTCAATCTAGAAAAGGGCTCCATCATTTGATGTCGTACACGCCACGACAAGACAATGACTCCACTAAGAACTTATCTTGTTGGACTAAACTTTATATATTTGATTGTTTGCTTGTTTATTTTTATTGGTCTATATCATTTAATTTTAGCATGCATTTGTTTTACATACTGCTCATGCATAAACACATCAGGTATGAATTAATGCTTTCATGCATTTTAATTTTAAGAATAAATCAATTCTAGATTAAGTAAGGAGTAACGATCTGTCTCATAACTTTTAGTCGGAGTTCAGATTCGTAAAATATCCAACTATAAGCTAAGCATTTACTTGGTAATGACGGTCATATTATACTCCGACCATTCCTTGTAACTCTTATATTGCATTCACGAAAAGTAATCACCAGGCAAATCATATATCCTTTTTAGACCATGTAATAAGTCTATCCTTCGTGGCTTAGGATGGATCTGCCTTTAAAATATAAATAAACCTAATAAATACTCTCCAGGATAAGATAATTTAAGCTGAGTATGACTTTTTTTTAATACAAGCAAGAATCTAAGATAATATAACTAATTAGAGAGAATCACCTAGACCAAGATTAAGAAATTACCACACATAAAAACTCCTATTTTTTTTTTAATAAAAATTGCTCAAACCTATTTTTTTTTTCTACTCTCAATATGTATGAGATTTAATCAAAATGAAGACCACGGATTTTTACCTGTATACAATGAAGAAGTCATGAATTAGCTAACAAGTTAACCTATGTTATTTACAAAATAGATTTTAAAAAAAAAGTTTTTATTAATAAAAATATATATATATATATTATTTTAACTTCTATAAAATCAAGACTTAAAAATACAATTATATATAAAATTCAGTGAAAAAGGGCTAAAAAATCTCAAAGGATTAATTATCCTGCTAGAATACCAAAGCCAAGATACAAAACACAGTCAAGGACCTCTATTAGCTCAGTGTTTGCCCCCTTTTTTTGTTATTTCTTCTGATTAATGGTAATTCTATTCAAAATACAACTTGAAGCAGCAAATGCCCAAAAAGGATTCTGTTATCATTATGATTCACTCACCTAATGTCATAAAAACAGAAACTGGCGAACAAAAAACTCGACACAGGAGAAAATATCATAAAGCATCATCATGAGCAGCCACCAGACTCATTTAGGCGAAAAGAGAAACCATGGCCGCTTAGCAGGCAGAGGAAATCCAGTCATTTGTCAGCATAGCACATTGACTTGACTGGGATAGAAAATTTAATCAAATCGGTGCCACCTTGACCAGGATTATAAATTAATCCGTGCGATGCCTACAGCAAATAAAATTAAAAAACCAGTCAATACCCAGGCAGGCCGAAAAAGAGTCTAGTATCTACACTTGCTGCAACATAGAATACAAGAAATTTGACCTGTGTCAATTGTTGCATCAATCATCCAGGTAATAATATGACCCAGCAGTTTTCTGCTCCCTGTCCTTGGTCGAGTCCAATTTGTTGATTCTTGGCCGGAAATTAGTGGGGTCTCGTCTAAATGTGATATCCAGATGCTGCATCAGAGTAAGAGAAGAGTGAATGGGAGAGAGATGAAAGCATGCCTAAAAGAATATAGATGTGTCACATATAGGACAATACAGATTACTCAAGCAACTGTGAACTGTTCAGGTAAGCTTGGTTTGATTTCATCTCAATCATAACTGGTAAGAATAGAAACGGGCACCACACTAGGGGACATCATAAATGGATCATTATGGATTTATAACAGAATCTACAATGACTTGGTCTCTTCATTAATGTTTTCATCTTTCTTTACCTTTTGTCTCCTTAATGCATGAAGAATAGGGATGAGAATACTGGACTTACAGATAAGAAGAGATTCATCCCGGTCAACAATGACTGAGGAGAATTTGCTGTACAATCCACAGAAGGCTGTCCCTCGTACACAATAACTCTGTCAGCCAGGTATGTTGCCATTATAAAATCATGCTCCACCACAAATGCAGTCTTCTTTGCATGTAGGATAAACCTCTTGATGACTTTTGAAGCAACAATACGCTGCTCAGAATCAAGATACGCACTTGGTTCATCTATCAAATAAATGTCTGCTGGCTACATCAAGAAAACCACACACCAGACCATATTTAGCAACCTTAAATATATTAAAATGCAATCTTGAAGAATGCTGAGTAGCAAGCCATTCAATCCAAGATGTCCAACTGAAGGGACTAAATTGCCTGATATAGTAAAGTAAAACAGAGGAAGAAAGCAATCAACACATCATTAATCATCAACGTATTGTCAAGGCATTTTGACTTGACATAAATTTTGAACACATTAACCTCTCAAAAATCAGAATCTATAAAACCACTATTTAACAAACTTGTGCACTACATGTAAAAACTCTATCATGTCACAGGACTGCTCAACACATGAAACAGAGGGGTTAAAAAACAAAAGGATACTTTAAGAGAACAGCATCATGAATTAAAGCATAAACAAAACAAATCCAAAAGTCTTATCTTCATTCACGGATATAAATGATAAGTAGACCTGATAAAATTTCTTTACCTTTCCAAGGCATAGACATAATGCAACTCTTTGCAACTCTCCACCAGATAGATTTACAACTTCTTGATCCATCAGTTGCTCAATAAGAAGTGGTTTCATGACATCTGAAACAAACTGAGGATGCATATACGAATCACGTATCTTTGAATGCAGTAACTGTCTGACACTGTGTTGAAACTTGGGGCTTATCTTCTGGGGTTTGTAAGAAACATTGAACTCAGGTATCTCAGATTCAGAATCTTCTATAGTATCAGGTTTCAGCAAACCAGCCTGCACGTTTTGCCAACAAAATAATTTATTAAACACGCAGAAGATCATGTTGTAGATAGAGAAAGGGAGATTGATGAGCGGAGAGAATACCAGCATGCGGATAAATGTTGTCTTCCCTGTCCCATTCTCACCAAGCATTACTACAATCTGAGAGTCAGTAAATTCACCCTCAACAACACTAAGCTTGAAATTGCCCTGAGTTTTACTCATGGTTGGGTATTTGTATCGTGCATATGTTTGAATCTCCTCAGCATTATCCTGTGGAGTCTCAGCAACCTGGGAAAAGGAACAAAAAAAATTAATGACAGAAAAATAATACAATGAAGGGAAGTAAATGTGTAGAGGATTTAAAATACCTTGAAGGTTAAAGATTCATCCCGGAATCGTAGGTTTTCTGTAGGAACAAACCCAGACAAAAATATATTGATACCTTCTCTCACAGAAAAGGGAAGGGTTACTACTCCATACGCACCCGGTTTCCCGTACAAGCAGCAAATGAAGTCAGATAAATAGTCCAGGACACTAAGATCATGCTCCACCACAATAACATAGCTGAAGTGAAAGCACAGTCTTAACAACCTAAATCCTCAGTACAAAGTGCAAAGCAAAGCTAACAACAAGAAAAGAATGGAGTCAAACCTGTTGGCCCTGAGCAAAGATCGGATAACTTGGGCAGCTTTAAGCCTCTGCTTGACATCAAGATAACTTGAAGGTTCATCAAACATATATATCTCTGCATTCTGTATTGCAACAACAGCAATAGCAAATCTTTGGAGCTCTCCACCTGATAAATCCCCCACATTACGATCTATAACCTGGTTCAGATCAAGATCACGACAAAGTTCTGCCTTCCTGTGGCTCTCATCTTTTTGGTCAAGCACTTGCCCGACATTGCCTTGAACTGCTCTTGGAATGTGGTCAACATATTGAGGCTTTATGATGGCCTACGTATGAAACAAGAATGATTTTAGTAGGAAGACACAAAAAGTAAACTAGAGGCAAGTATATCAAAGAAGAGGCATGACAAAAACAATCAGGATGTGAAAACACAAGTATAAACCTGAACATGATTTTTCATGTTGATTTTACATCATAACCTGTCAAAATACATTCTTTAAGAAAACATCATTTCATGATTGTTTCCATAAAACATTTTTTCAAATATGAGGGTTGGTTATTCCCAAAGGGAAGTGATTGCATGGTAAAGAATAAATTATGGCATGCGCAAGCTTACATGACATATTGCATACAAATCAAATTGTGATTCAAGCTATCACAATAAAAGCGTGATTGTTTTTGTGTTTCAAAAGCAATTTTGAAAAAATTTAAATTTTTTTTTCTTTGCTTCAAAATTTTTAATTTTTTTTTTGTATTTTCCAATCGTTTTGATGTGCTGATATCAAAAATAATTTTTAAGAAATAAAAAAAAATATTATTTTAATACATTTCCAAGTAAAAAGCAACCGCCACCACATGAATCTATGACAATCCCATCTTACAGGTCTATACAGCACCTTAGTGAATGAATCCTAACAGCACAGTTATCTGAATGATATCATCAGACTTAATTACAAGCATTCAGGAAAAAGTGGTCCACAGACAAGATAGGTCAAAGGAAACAGTACCATGGCTCCTAGTTTAGTGTGGGACACAGACATTATTCTTTCACAACAGGGGGTAATATATCTAGCAGTAATACAGAGTTTTAAGTGCAGTTGAGCAGTGCCCAAACAGAAAGGTTACCTTCAAATTATCCTCTAGGATACGGGTAAAGTAATTCTGAAGCTCAGATCCTCGAAAGTAAGTCAGAATTTCCTGCCAATCAGGAGGGTTCTGCAAAGAAAAATAAAAAAAGTAACTAACACAAATGCATCGTCATAGGGTAGAAATAAGAACAAGGATACAAAGGGGCTGCTTATTACATTGAAACGACCCAAATTAGGTTTCAGTTTTCCAGCTAGAACTTTGAGAGCAGTGGACTTGCCAATGCCGTTTGTTCCAACCAAGCCAAGAACTTGCCCAGGCCTCGGAACTGGTAGCCTGCAAATGCATCATTTTTTTTTTGTTTTTTATTTTTCACTAGAAAAGCATTTTATTAAGCAGGTAAAAAAGGCAGCCAGCCAACCTGTGCAACTTAAAGGTATTGGGGCCATAACGATGGGTAGTGTCTTTATCCAAATCCTTAGGCAAGTTAATGATCTGAATTGCTTCAAATGGGCATTTCTGCATCAGAAGATAAATAATCCCCTAATAAGCAAGCTAAGCATAGATACCACATCCGATAAAGTATCAAAAACAACAACAGTAATTATTGAATTCCAAAAGAGAACAGTATAAGCTTGCCTTGACACAGATACCACATCCAATGCACAACTCCTCCGAAATAAAAGCTATCTTCGAAATAGGAGTCACCTCTATACACAGTTTCCCTACGATTTGTAATATGTAATTAGAGCATTACTTATTTATACTTAATCATAATTCCACAGCAACAGCAACAGCAATAGAAGTAGTAGTAGTAGTAGTAATTATTATTATTATTATTATTATTATTATTATTATTATTATTATTATTATTATTATTTGCTCTCAAACAAAACCTAATGCTCCAAATTGAAAATAAGAAAGCTTTCTAAGCTGCAATCACGGGCTAAATAAAACAGATTCGCCAAATCGAGGTGAATAATGAGGAGAATGAGAATTAAAATAAGAACAAATTGTGAATCAATAAATTAAAGAAGACAACAAGACGAATTAAACAAAGAAAAAAAGGAAAAATACCAGTTTTAACAACGGGGCAGCTCTTCTTGCACTCTTGACGGCACTTCTTAGGCTTGCATCTATCAGAGGTTACTATGGCTATACGCGTCAATCGATCTGCCATCTCTCCCTCTTCTCTTTTCTTTTTATTTAAGTTGATACTACACGCAAACTAGGAAGAAGAAGGAGATGATAAGCGATCTAATGACTATTTACGAAGGAGAAGAAAACAGAAATAGATTAAAATTATTACCAGTTGAAGAGAGGGTGGATCCGAAGAAGACAAGGAGAAGCTACGCTACGCGTGGTGGGAACGCCCTTTCGACTTAAGCCCTCCCCCCTCTATTGTATCCCAGCGAAAACTCCTACCGAAAACCTAAAACAATAAAAATTAATATAAAAAAAAAAAAAGGTACTGCGCTCTACTAGCTTGTTTTCGGTTGTTTATATATCTTTGAAGTTTCTTTCACTTTTCGCTAATTATCTCATGGTTCTCAAACCCGGTATGGAGTTGACCTGGTTAAGAAATAGGTTTCAAATTATACGAATGGACCTGAATTATCTCAAATTAACTTAAAAAATTAAAAAAATATTTAAAATTTTAATATTTTATATGAAAGAATTAAGAAGTAATATATATGAATATAGACTATACATGTTATAAATAATGAAGTTTAAAAAATTATTTCAAAATGATTTTTTATTCACGTTGAAAAGATATTATTTTATTCTTTAAGTTAAAGTATTTAAATCAAAAAGATTTTTTCTCCCACATTAAAAAAGCATAATTTCTTTCTTGTGAATATAAAGTATATATACTGAAGGGTTTCAAATTGTACATTGAAAAAATAAAACATTCTTCTATTATTTATATAGTGAACTTTGAAATGGGTTAGTAATTAACTGAAAAATGTGAAGAAAAAAATATCTGGCTAGGAGAAAAAACACATTTGATTAAAAAAAGGGGTCTCTACCAGGTTTTGCTGGATCACCTAGGTTCCAGGTTGAACCGGCAAGTCGATCAGTTTTTTCTAGGCTAATTACGTGCCCCAATTTTCAATAAAACAGACTCGATCAAGGCCCTGAATTACCCAAATTCTAAGTTGACCCGTCAAGCACTATGGGGTCTGATAACTATGAATTATCTACCACTGGTGTTCAAAAAAACTATCAAGATTAAAGTTAGATAATATTATATTAGTTGTTGTTTTTGTGATTAAGCTATGTTTAAAAAAATTAATTTTTTTTAATTAACTTTTTTATGTTTTTAAATCGTTTTGATATGTTGGTATCGTAAATAAATTTTAAAAAATATTATTTCAGTATATTTTTAAACAAAAACAACATTTTAAAAAGCAACCGTTACTACAATATTAAACACTATTATATAATAGTTAATAAAAAAGTCTAGGAAACTAATATTATAAGTTGGATGGTGAGTCAGGATTTTTAAAACCTGGTTAATTTGACTCTTCTGGTATATATTTGTTGTTATATATTTTTTCTCTCCTGCAATAATGTTTTTTGTTTTAATCGATTGATTCAATTAATATATGAAATCTAAATTATTTATTATAATTTATAACAAGTTTTAAGTTAATATATTGAGCTAAAATTTTAGTTCTAATTAAAAATTAGTAATATAAACTCAATTCGTGAATATTTATAATATTCACAAAAATCTCAGCTCAATTTAATATATACAACTTATTCAAACAAAATAAAATAAAAACTGAATGAGTCATATTTATAATTTATAAAATATTAAAAATTAAATTAAATTAAATATAATTATAGGTTTAAACCTAGGACAACTATATTTATAAATACCCTTAATTCATTTCTAATCACTAACTAGTGACTTTCTACTATTTTATTACTTTTTTTGACTATATTCTTCTCCTTATCAATTAACAAATAAACTAAAACAGAATGGATTTCCAGTGTATACTGACTGCACCGTCCATTTATTGTAGAGATGCCATTGTCGAGATTTTACTTAATTTTCATGCCTTTGTTTTATCCCATATTCTCTATTCACGAGTAGAGATTTTTTTTTTCTTTTTTCTTTTTTTTTTCTTTATTGACTTTAGAAAGCACTAATTAATTAACAAAATACTAAACGAGATCACATAAGTGCAGTTTTATTATGTGTCACCTCACAAAATAATATTATTATTAATTTCAATAGTTTTTTATTATTATTTTTGCTTTGTTAAAAATTAAATTTATGATTTATTTTTATTTATTTTTTATAGAGTTATTCTAACTTTATCACTCGAGAAGCAGGTTTAACTTAATTGACTTTTTTTTTTCAATAATTTTATCATTCTATATTTTATTGATTGAGAATTACATTTTATTATTTTTTTATCAGGTTATCTCAGTTTCATGACCCGAGTCACGAGTTTGACGAGTTAACTTGGATTAACTCGGGTAATGTTTTTTAGTTATTTTTTAAAAAAATTCAATTTTAAGTTGATTAAGAATTACACTTCTTAATTTATTTTAAGTTGCTTTATATTAGGCTATCTCATGACCGAAACCTTAAGTTTGGTAGGTTAACTAGGGTTATTTTTTTAGTTTGTTTTTTATGAGGTTATCCCGGTCTCATGACCTGGTTTGCACATTAACACGGGTCGACTCGAGTTATTTTTTTGTGTCTTTTTTTTTATTGAATGTTTTTATTTTAATTTCTTGCTTCAACATTGGGTTTATTGGGAATTGAGTTTTATAATTTGTTTCAATTTGCTTTCTATAGGGTTATCTCATTCTCATAACCCGAGTAGCGAGTTTGAGTGGTTAACCCTGATTGACTCGGATTTTTTTTTTAATTTTTCTAATATCATCCTTCAACATTAAGTTGATTAGAAATCAAACTTTATAATTTGTTTGAGTTGTTTTTTGTGAGTTTATCATGGTTGTAGAAATAGGCTTGTGAATTTGTCAGATTAATCTAGGTTGACTCGAATTGATCTAAAATATTGTTGTTTCAATATTTTTTAAGAAAAAGTTGTTATCCAAAATTTTTTAGTATATTTTTACCAACCATCTAGATTTTTTTAAAACTTATCAAGTATATAGTGTAATTTTTTTTTTATTAAAAAAACCATTAATAATGTTTTGATATTTTGAAAACATTCAAATTTCAAAAAAAATTTACTTGTAATGAAGCTCGACTAATAATCTAGTATTATCTTCTATAAATATCAGAGAATTTAGTCACTTCTGGGTATTTCCATCTTGACCTAGTCTTTTCTATTTTGAGGGACATGGCTAATTTGATGCCCAAATCTCTCTCTCTCTCTCTCTCTCTCTCACCTTTCACGTGCATCTTTCAAATCACCTTTTGTTTTTTCTATAGGAAACAAACGGAAGCTTGGGCCAGATTTTTTGTTGATAGTTTCCAAATCTCTCTTCCTTTTTTTTCTTACAAGTATAGTGATTGGGGGAACTTGATACCAATCATCTCTTCATGAAAGGTTAAGTTAGTCTCCCTGGAGTTATTGATTTAGTTTTTTTTTACTTGATGTCATTCATTCTCGCTTTTTTCACCTCTAAATATCTTTTTTTTTACTGGATATTTGGTATGTTCGTCTTAATTGATATTCTTTTTTTTGTTTTTCTTTCAATATTGTTTTATTTTTATTTCTTCTATTCTTCTTTGAGCTTGGTGTTCAACAATACTAGGTTTGATGCCTTTATATATACAACAAAACTGGAGAATTTTGCATGCTTCTAATTAAGCTTTGGCAATTTACTCTCACTTTTTTCATCTCTGCATATCTTCTCTTTTGCCCTCCTTCATCCTTTTTCTTTGGTACCATCCTTCATTCCCATGGCATGTAAGAACACTCCAATCCACCATTAATGTCGCAGAGCCTAGATCTCATCCTTGTTTACTTTGAACCCACTCCTCTACAAGAAAACCTTGAATTCTCATTTCAGAAAAAGGCTAAACTCTAATTTACCTTAAGTGGTAAAGAATCGAAAGAGGTCACATGGGAGATGAAAAGGATGCAAGGAGAGTGCATGCCTTGCTCTCGCTTCAGTGATGATGAAGATTGTGATGCTGGCGGAAATGCTTCTAAGATGGATTAGAGAATATGAGAAAACCTAAAAATGTATATTCTTTTATGGTTTTTATTTTGTTTATTGGGTTTGATTGCGAGCATTTATATGTAGTTTTAGTTCTTAATGGGTTGTAGATTATTTTTCCAGATTTTCCTCTGTTTCTTTTTTTGTGGGATTTGATTCCTTTTGATTAGTTGTTGTTTATATGTTATTGTCTGGAATAAATGCAGAGAAGAGAGGATTTGTTGAAGATTACAGGCCAATTTGTTGAGAATAATTAATTGTTAATATGTTTGAGCTTTCTTTTTTTTCCTTACTGTTTCAAGTTCTTAGGGACAGATTTTGTGCTTCTCTTTTATTGTAATTGTCCATGGTATATTACGTTATTTTCTATTTTTAATTATGTTTTCTATAAATTAGAACTCTTTATTTTTCCTTTTAAAGCAATCAATTTAAACTTGAATTTGTAAAAATTATTGAAACAAGTGTTGTAACCAATTTTAGTTGTATCTTGAAAATTGTTTTATGAAAAATACATTTTATTCAAGAATTCAAAAAAATTAAAATTATTAAATATTTTCAAGACATGAGAAGATAAGACTTTAAGCTACAATAAATTAAATGTCATGACTAGCCAGATTAGATTGAAGTATTTTAACAAGAAAGGGAGAAAAATGTAATTAAAATAAAGTTTAAGGTTGAAATTTGATTTAACTAAAATTAGAAGAAATAATTATGTTTAAGAACTTAATTAAATTTCTAATAGGTTTAATTAACTTAATTTAAGGATTCAATTGAAGCAAAATTAAACCTAAAAGTCAATTTGGTCTCAAAATTGAAAGAATTAATTAAGTTCAAAGACTTTATTAAATTTTTAATGGTTTTAATGATTCAATCAATGACCCAATTAAAAAAAAAATAATAACTTTGAAGGCTTAATTCAGATCAATTTGCAAAGATTGAAAGATTAGGGACACAATTAAAACTTTGAAATGCCAAATTGGTGTAATCAAGGGTTCAATTATAAAACATTTCAAGTTTAAAGGTTAATTAAGGGTCAAATTGAAAACATTCAAGACCAAGGACCGTTCTAGAAAAAGCAAGCAACATTGGGAGCTATACCAAACTTTTTTAAGGACTAGATTAAAAAAATCAAAATTTAAGGCTTAATTGGGGATTAAATTGAACAAACTGGAAACCAAGAGTTACTTTGTTAAAGATGCTAGACTTGAAGGATCCCAATTGCATAAAATTAGCTAGTCTTGTCTCAATCAATGATGTTTGGGCTTAAATTGAAAGTACAATGACCAAATCAAAATTACTTAAATTTTTATTTAAAATTCATAATTTTTAGGGTTTTATGGGATGATGTGTTACTTAAAATTAAATGAAGAAAATGAATGACACGTCATCCAGTCATTGTGTTTCACCTTTTTCAACCGAGAAGACTGATCAAGATACAACCTTTATATAAATTAATACGGCATCTCTAACCACCCCAGGGGCTCTAACATCCATCAATAAACTGAGAAACATATCCTTTACAAGGATGAGTCACTCCCATCAAATATTTACATCTTATCTTTTTCAACGAATCAAACAACATTTTATCTCTTATTAGCCACTCTGCATTAACATATTGAAATTGATCAGGGTTCAAACTTCCAAGCAATGAATATGGAGTTCTAGACTTTCAAATTGAGTGTGGTTTGTTTTTAAGGTTACATATGTATCCCCACTGCATAGTTCAGGTAGACCAAGGTTATGATTATCTCTTAATTTTTATAATGACCTTGTCAAAGTAGCACACTCAATCAACTATGACCGAAGAAGAAAAACTCCCTTGATTGATTAACTCCATGGTTGCCTTCTCTTTATCGAATTGAACCTACAAGACGACAAAATGAACCAAAACCCATTTTTCTAGGAAGGTTAGGAAAGGATGGACATGAATCTTCCCTAAGTCACCTATTTTTGTGCAAAACCATCTTGGATTTGCAATGACTGGTTTTGGATTTAGATATAAAAGAGTAGTTGCTCTTTAAGAAAAAGGGGTATTGGAAAAGAAAAGGCAGAAAAAAAAAGAGGAAATGCCTTTAGAGTTGAAAAGGGAATCCTATAATTGATTTAAGAAAGGAACTAGAGGATTAACGTACCAAATAAAGATAGATGTAGAATCCAGACTAGTTAGGGGTGGTTAGTGATGGCATGATTTAGTGTGTGTGTGTGTGTGTGTTTTGTTTGAAGTTTGATTGAATGATTAAGTTTGTTCATTGAAGTGTTAAATGTTAGTATATAGTAATTTTTTACATGCTTTGATGTTAAGATGACCATTTTTGAAGTTATGGAAATGTGTTTAAGTTTTGAAGTTGCTATGGTTTAAATTGTTTTAAGATAGTCTGATACGTTTGTTAAAGTTATGTGTATATTGTTTAAGCATCAAGATATTGAATTTATCAAATAAAACAATGTTTTTTTTTATCTAAGAAATGTTATTTTTGTTCACTGGTTTACTTGACCTTGCTTATTGTTTTTCCTATTGATTTTGTTTCTTGTTTGTTTTGATGATTCAAGTGGGTTGTATTAAGAATACTTAAGCTTTGTTTGCAAGGTTTAGTTGTTATTCCAGGTTATATTATATTTTTTTCTAGGTTTAAGTTTTGTTGCTGGATTTTTAGGTTTACAAACTTTTTTGGGATGATGTTCTTGCTATGAACTTTGCCTTAGGTCTTTGATATGGGTATCATTTTAGTCGATTGTTGGTTCTTACATGTGTGTGCATACTTATTGATTTTTAATCTGAAATTTTTATTGCTTAAAAAATTGTTTTTTATGGCTTTTAATATTCGTTTCTGTCTTTTCATTTTTTTGGATAAAATCAAATAATTATGGCTTTTGTTGAATTATTTTGATGATCTAGCCCCGAAATCTTGTTTGAATGATGTTTGTGTGTGATTTTGTGCCTTTAATTTTACGTAATTTGGTCTGAAATTGAATTTATGTTTTTTGGGTTTATTTCTTGTCGTTTTTCCTGTTCTTCATCAAATTCAAGAAAAAAACTTGTTTGATCTTCAGTGTTTCTAGACCTTGTTTATGGGCTTGGATCTTTAGGCTAAGAGACCCAACCCATCTTTTTAATAAGGCAGTGTTTGGCGAATTTGGTTTTTACCAAAAGAAAAATGCATTTTTTTTTTGTTCTTAAGGCGTGTTTGCCAAACATAACATTAAGATATTTTTTTAGCCTCTGATTTTTAGTTAATGACGTGTTTGGCAAATATACCCTATTATTTTCCCGCAATATTTATTTTCTTATTTTTTGTGCTTTTGCCAAACAGACCCTATATAATTTCCAAAAGACCCTGGAAAAAATTCAATGACCATTTTAAAATTATTTTTGGGTGCCTTGCATATTTTCCAACCATTTTATTTAATATTTGGGCGGTAGATTTATATTGTAAAATATTGACCCGATTTAAATATACTTGCTTTTCTTCAAAAATTTCAGAAAATTACAATTAAAATTTGCTTATTCAAAGAAAAATACAAAAAAAAAATGTGTTTTTATCTATATGCATATGACCAAGCTTCTCAAAAATAAAATCATATTTGTGTAAATAATAATAAAAAAAAACACAATGCTTGATTTAGCATCTTTAAATACAAAAATTCAAGGAAAATAGTTTTGTTGATATATTTGCATGAATTTTTTTATTTAATAATCAATTTATGAAATTCTTGAGAACTTAGCCTATATTTTAAAATTACCAAAAAAATTATTTTGTTTGTTCGAATATTAAGGATTATAGACTTATATGTAAGATGTATTTTTGATATTTAAAGAAAAATATAAAAAATATGTTTTAACATTATAATGGTTAGGTTCTAACCTGATAAGAAAATTCAAGAAAAATAGTTTTGTTGATATATTTGCATGAATTTTTTTATTTAATAACCAATTTATAAAATCCTTAAAAACTTGGCCTATATTTTAAAATTATCAAAAATATTATTTTGTTTGTTCTAATATTAAGGATTATGGACTTATATATAAGATATATTCCCGATATTAAAAAAAATGCAAAAAATATGTTTTGACATTATAATGATTAGGTTATAACCTGATAAGATAATGATCTCTTTACCGGTGAGAACATGTCTTAAACCTTAGACAGACCAATGATTATAAACACACAATAATACCTTATATCAGACAAACAAACAAAGTAACTTACCTTAGGTAAGTTTACTAGGGGTGATACATCCTCGCTATACACAATTAGTCCCCTTATCTAGACTCTAAGACTAATTAGGGTTTTCTAATGATCAAAATATTAGGTAGCGACTTCAATCCCTTTTTTGATAAGAAACAAGAATTCCTTATTCTTTCTACCCATCACCATGAAAATCTTGACCCGAAAAGACGGTTGCGGTGACGCCGCACACATGTGACAACAAGAACTTTGAAAAGTGAATGAATACTATAAGTACTGGAATGCTGGGAGTTCATTATAGAAAGCAATGAAACAATGGTTACTTTTGATACAATTTCTATTATCGCTTTCCTTTCCTTTTTTGATTTGATTTTAGGTTTGCTTATATAAAAAGACAACTGAAGCAGAAGAAGCATATTATATAGTTACTCGCCATAATCAAATTCATTAATCACTCATTTGATTGAATTAAAAAGTTTGTATTACTTTATATAAAGCTTAAGAAAAATACATACTTGAAAAGTGTTTATGTTTCCTAACTTTGCCATTGTTTTACTTTTCTTAACATTTAAGAAGTATGTCTATAATGTTGTAAGGTTATATGTAAAATATATCATTTATTTTTACATCCTTATTGTTGCATTCTATCCCAAACACTGCTATGATTTAAAGGATTTACATTGATTGTATGCATAAATCTACATATAAATAATGTGTGCATGTACAAAATACTCATATTTGTGCATTTTTGTTGTTCACATGAAGTTTGTAAGTTTTGTGTTATTTGTGCATTTAAACTTTGGTTTCTCAATTAAGAAGAACCATTTGTAACTATAAACAGAGTAGTTCTAATATTTTCATAGATATCATCCTTTTATTTATAGTGGGCCTAAAAATTGTGTGATTTGTGTATGATTACCGGTAGGCGTAAAATAAAAAAAAGACAGTATAATCATTTGTTTTAATATTACAAATCTACTGTTTCTATGTCTAAAACCTAGTGAAGTGCTCCTTGGTTTTACCCTAGTAGCTTCACAAGGCCTATAATGTTTTTGGCTAATGCAAGATAAGGTGGGATTTTTATCTTTGCCAATGATTTAATGGAAATAGTTTTGAACTTTAGCTTGATAAATAAGTATTTATAAAGGTAAATATGTTGTGGTTGGATAATTCTAATGGAAGGAAAGTCCATCATTTAACACTTAATTAGTCTATCGGGCAATTTTAGACACCTTTTATGGCTTTTATTGTAGGTTTTGGTATACCAATATGAAACCATATAGTTTGTGGAATTAGGACTTTAAAAATTTTTATACCTTAAATAACTTACTAGACTATTTTAGGAACCTTTCGAGGTTTCATGGTAGGACTTTAGATACCGGTGCAAAACCATAAAGTTTATGGAATTAGTGCTTTGGCAAGTTTAGTACCTTAAATAGCCTACTAGTCAACTTTAGGCACATTTCGAAGCTTCATGACCAGCTTTTACAAACCATAAGATTTGGAGAATCGGGCCTTTTGCAATTTTTCTACCTTGACTAGCCTATCAACAACACCCTTACTAGGGCTTACATAATATATTGCATATTGGTCTGGAAGTTATAACATTTGTGTAATTAGAGCATCTACAAATTTTGTACATTAACCAATTAACCAACCTACTTAAACACTTATTAGGGTCTATTTTTTTCTTGTGAAAATAGTGTTTTTGCAACTTTTATGTTAACTAACCTAGCGGGCAACTTTACGCACCTTTCTATGCCTCATAGAATTTGTGTTTTCACAGCTTTTGTACCTTCACTAGCCTATTGAGTAATTTTAGGCATTTTAAGGTCTCATAATGCCTTTTTGCATACTAGTGCAAAAAACATAAGGTTTGTGGAATTGAAGCTTTTGCAACTTTTATGCATTAATTAGCCTATTAACAACTTTAAACACTTATCGAATCTCACATAATGTTTTTTCATATTGATGTAAAAATTATATTCTTTGTGAAATTGGTTTTTTTGATAACTTTTAAAAATGATAAGGTTTGTGCAATTTAAGCTTTATAACATCTAAATAACATGATATTCAATAGAAAAAGATATAACGAAAGAGAGATAAGTGATTATGCTTAGGGTTTATTTTTTTAGCTGCACTTATATATTTTTACATTTTAAAAAATAATTATTATTATGTTATAGGGCTTCCAAACTAAAAAAATATTAAGCTTAAGCCCTACTTGAAAATATAATTTGGCTTGGTCATTAGGTAAAAAGTTCATGCCTAGGCTTGCTCAATAATAAGCCTAGATTAGTCCATCAACAACTCAACATACATGAATAGGTGGAATGAATATAAAGATAAAAAATAATGTATTGACTCTCAAAATTATTGACCCTAATATAAATGAAAAGTTAGCTGAATTCTTGGATAAATAGTAATGTGGATGGTTTGTGAAACAATAAGAAACTAGTACATTCACCCCGTTTCGCTGCGGTTTAAATATTTATTTTTAAACTTAAAAAAATGTTAAGAATATAAAGATTTTTTTGGCAGTATCATTAAATTCAATCAAACAGTTCGATCTTAAAACATGTCAACCCAGCTCCTTACCTAACTCAAGTTTCGAATTAAACCGCGTGAGAGATTATTCAAAGTGAATTATTCAATTTAATGGGTCTAAAAACAAATTGCATGACCTGTAAAAACATGACATAACTTTTAAAGAAACTTTAAGAAAACAATTTATATATATATTGAGACGATGCTAGACTGGATCGACCCCGGTCACCCTGCGACCTGAGTCATGGACTTCAATGGGTTTAATAACTTTGTTGTTTTTGAAAATTATTTTTATTTAATTTTATGATAACCTTAGATGCTTTTAAAATCGAGCACCAACCCTAAAAAAGATATTTATTTGAGATCATGATAACCCTATAGAAAGTTTTAAAAAAAATCATGAATTTTATTTCTCAATTAATCTAATATTGAATAAGAGTGAAATAACTAAATAAAACAACTAGAAAAATTAAAGGACCAGAAACTAAAAAAAACATACCAGGTTTGATGGATAAACCCGTGAATTGGGTAAACTGGGTCAACATATCAAACCCGCAAACCGGGTAATATACTCTATTGGGATTAATAACTCTTTTTTTCTAAATTTTTGCTTATTTAACTATATGATAATAAAAATAGACGATCGCAAAATTGAGCGTCAAATTAATATCGAGACTTTTTTTTAAGATTATGATAACCCTTATAAAAACCAAAACGAAACAAATTATAAAACTCAATTCTTAATCAGCCCAATATCAAAAGATAAAATAAAAAAATCAATTAAAAAAATTTTAACTTGTCATAGCCGTTAACAGGCCCATAGACTTTCTAAAATTTAATAACATTTTTTTTCAAAACTATTTTCTTAACTATATGATAAAAAAAATAGACAATTATATAATCAAGTTCAATTAAAAAAACGGTACTCTGATTAACCCGTAAACTAGAGCAACCAGAGTTACTTCGTCAAACTCACAAACCATATTAACTCTATAAAATTTAATAACCTAGTTTTTTTTAAATCATTTTTTATTTAACTAAAGTTTTTTTAAAATAGATCATACCGCGATGCTAAGATATTTTTCTGATACCAACTTGATGCTGAGATATTTTTTTGATACTACGATAACCATATAAAAGGCAAATTTTCTAATAATATGCTGATGTTGTAATATTTTTTTAATACTACAATAACTATATAAAAGACAATAAATTATCAACTCTAAATCCCCATAAACATATCATATAAGACTAAATTAAAAAAAAATCAATAACCAAAAGAAAAAAAGTTATATAAAAAAAACTCCATGAACTATTATTGTAATCTATTGTTTGTACTAATGGGTGTAGGGAAAAAATATTTTCCCCACCTTTTAGCTTTATACTTAAAAATAAGACATGACTTTTGGCTTAAAAGTGAACAAAGTCTTTTACAAATAACTCTTTTAATAACATGATGATACTTGAGTTATGGTTGTCGCACTTAGGATGTTAAAAATTCTTTTATTGCTAAAAAGAGTTGTGTTCAACATAAATAAAACTCACATGAAGAAGAAAATTTATT
>Ga0325402_1000399_pt1 | contig 29472 bp, 14 predicted proteins | sample PopdelMetagenome_22_FD_207212 | JGI IMG/M metagenome (GOLD analysis project Ga0325402, IMG submission 207212) | Populus deltoides microbial communities from Bellville, Georgia, United States - Xylem-PdKOR-R3 | ecosystem: Host-associated > Plants > Phyllosphere > Stem > Wood/Secondary xylem... | reverse complement strand
TGATGAGCTGAGATATTTTTCTGGTGAGTTTGATGGCTTCAAGTCTCTTCAGATTTTAAGGATACTTGAGTGTCCAAAGCTGGCATCCATTCCAAGCGTACAACACTGCACAGCTCTGGTGGAATTGGGTATATGGATGTGCCAAGAGTTGATCTCAATTCCTGGTGATTTCCGAGAATTGAAATATTCTTTGAAGAAATTGGGTATTGGGGGATGTAAATTGGGAGCTCTTCCAAGCGGACTACAATGGTGCGCATCTCTAGAGGAATTGAACATACATGGTTGGAGTGAGCTTATCCATATCAGTGATTTACAAGAATTGTCTTCGCTACGAAGATTAGGGATTAGAGGTTGTGATAAGCTCATCAGTATTGATTGGCATGGTTTACGACAATTAAGTTCTCTTGTTGTATTACAAATCTCCACGTGTCCCAGTTTGAGTCATATCCCAGAGGATGATTGGTTAGGCGGCGTCACCCAGCTGGAGTTTTTGAGCATCGGTGGTTTCTCAGAGGAGATGGAGGCTTTTCCTGCAGGAGTTTTAAACTCAATCCAACACCTCAACTTGAGTGGGTCCCTCAAATCCCTATCGATACATGGGTGGGATAAACTGAAGAGTGTACCACACCAACTTCAACACCTCACTGCCCTCGAGCGATTGTGGATATGTGGTTTCAAGGGGGAGGGATTTGAGGAAGCATTGCCAGAATGGTTGGGCAACCTTTCTTCTCTTCAATGTCTTTTTATCTCGCATTGCAAGAATCTCAAGTATATGCCAAGGTCAACAGCCATTCAACGCCTCTCCAAATTAAAGACGTTGAGTATTGGGGGGGAATGTCGACATCTATCAGAAAATTGTAGAAAGGAGAATGGCTCTGAGTGGCCCAAGATTTCTCATATCCCAATGATCTTTATCGAGGGTACACGTGTACAGGTAAGTTGGGGTTTAAGTTATTCCGTTACTTTGTAGTATGGAGAGGAGAGAGAACCAATTAAAGAATTCAAAATAATGAAAGCAGCAATAATTAGAATTGATTCTTTAGACATATTATATCAAAAGCAACCAAATCAATCATAATATCTTATTATCTTTTTACTATTATGTTAACAAAGTTTAGACTTGTGATAGTCTACGAATGTTTATAGGAGGGACACTATCACATGCCATTATTATTAATGATAAAATCAATAGCAATCTGAAGATAATAAGATACATTTGCATTGTCTATCAATGTCCACATCTATCACATTGTTGCAATATTCTTTCAGTCATTACTCTAATATTAAAAATAATTGCATTGTCTATTATTTATTTTAAAATCATCAACTTTATATACAATTATGATACTTTAAACAAACCACTATAAATCTTTAGATTAACCAATTGATAAAACTCACTTTAAAATAGAGGCATTCATCATATACATATGAATTTAATGATGATTTGTAAAGTATAGATTTATAAATTATATATTGATAATATATTATCTAACTCCAACCATTTTGAATTTTATCGTTGTTTATCTTTCAATGACTAACACCATGTTAGCTATTTTAACTGTCGTAGGAACCTCCAAGACGCGACGCCATGGAATGGTTATTTGAAGCTTATACAGACTAGTGTTAATTTATTGGGATAAATGTGTGACTTGCATAGTTTTCTGTGGTCTTTATGAGATTAGTGTGTTTGTCAGAATGTAAAAATGGATGGAGCTGACAGCTTCTCACTAAGATAGAAGCGGTTAATATGGATATGAATGTGAATATTTATGTGTGTGCGATGTAAATTCTATTATTTTTTTTTTATTAGAGCAAGTTGAAGAAGCTTCTCTGGAATGTGGATCCTCAGGTCAACAAACACACTTCTTCTATCTGTAGAATAAACCAAGTGAACAGAGCAAGATAAGAAAACTTGATGGAAACAGAAATGGATACTTAATTGAAGTCTTGCAGTACGTTCAATTCTTAAGTAAGAAATACAGAAACAAACTGCTTCTATATAAAATCTTATAACGCAAGAATCCAATGTAAAAGGGATGCAAAATATTAACATTTCAACTTCTGTTAGTTGCATGCATAAAAAGATAAATTTGGTTTAAACCTTTTTATTGAGCTCAAAGCAGAAAATATATAGTTTTGAAGAAAAATGCTGCAAATAATGGGTTCCAAGAAAGAACTTGAGGAATGAACAACCAAAATGCACAAAGATACTTGAATTGGCAGCTCTTGTAAATTCACTTCACAAAGTATATCGATCACTCCAAAGAGAGGGGTTATTGCTTAGGAACAGGGATGGCTAACTGATTAGATCACAATTCACAATTTCAAGAACTAAGGCTTTATAACTACACTACCTGAAAAAGAACCACAAGTATTACAGGGATGATCCCGATCGCCATGGTACTGCTGTGGTAAAATACCAAAGACCTGCTCAAAGTGGATGCAATGCCCAGCATAATGACACCCAAGATTAAGAATATCAGACGATACAAGAAAATTGCAGAACAAATTGCTAACATAAAAATGAAGTACCAAAAACTATAAAAAATAAAACGAGATCGCTAACAGATATATGCTAATAAGGTTGTATTCATATATATAATGGCTGAAGATCATAATTAAAAGTTCTGGAATTATGTTCTTTAGCTGATGAATATATTGTGATCGGTAAGTTTCCTGTTTCTTCTCTTCTTTCTTTCACATTGGTGGGATTGTATGATGTATAAATTAAGCTCCGGTGGGCTCAACATCAATGAACGAATCGAAATTACTGGTACTCTATCTCCCTTCTTTATCTCTTCCTTCATGTTTCTTTCCTTTTGTGTTGGTGGTTTTGGAATTTAACCTAAAAATGGAGGAGAACAGTAGAAGTAAAGAAAATTAACTTGTGCTTGTCCAATTACAACAAACTCTGTCTATCATTGTCTCAGTGCTGGGGGATTCACGATTTTTCTTTTGTTTATTTGATACAAAATCATTATAGGTCTTTTTTAGTTGCTCCACCGATAAAAGTTTTTCAAAGTGTATTTTAAATTGTTTTTCATATAAAAAAGTATTAAATTAATTTTTTAGATGATTTTTTATGGTTTTAATGTATTAATGTTAAAATTAAAAAAAAATAAAAAAAATATTTTAATATAATTTTAATTAAAAAATATATTGTACTACATTATCAAATAAACTTCGAGTCATTCTGCAGTTGCCAACAGCCACTACAATAGACAGATTCTTTTATAGTTTCATTTAGAGCGTATTTCGCAGTGTGGTTATAGGTGTTTTTCAAATAACTTTTCGTTCCAAAATGCATGCCAATGATGTTTTTTTTATTTTTTAAAAATCATTTTTGACATCAACACATCAAAACGATCCAAAACGTACAAATCATATTAAATTTTAACAAAAAAAAAATTCAAATTTTTTGGGAACGCAGCCGCAGCCGCGTTCCCAAACGGTGTCTTATAGTTTGTCCGATTTCTATTTATAGTTTCATTTTATTTTTCTAGTTAGGTTTTAAGATTGCAGGATTTTTTTTTACATCCATAAGGGTGGGTTTGATGGTATGAAATTATAACCTAATTAGAAGAAGATATTTTACAGAAAAATATTACATTTTATGAAAAAAAAGCAAATTCTTTATTAGTTAGGATTTTGAATTTGATGGGATTGGATGATAATTACGTAACAAGATTGTTCTATAGAAGAAGAGATGGGAATATACAAAAAATACAAAATAAAAACTTTTTTTTTTTTTTTATCTATGTGTACATTAAGGTTAATTTTGGTTAGTATTCCATCATCACCGATAAGATAAATACTGTAGGGACAAAAAATATTTGGTTATGGGCGGGGTGGCACCCTGCAAAAACCAAATATTCTTTTTCTTGAATAATTATAAATTTTATCTTTAAATTTAGTAAATTTTAATTTTTGCCCTCTAATTTTTTTTTTTTAATTTGACCCATTCAAACTAATGTCCTGGCTGTATCTCTTAGTTATTAGAATAAATACGAATATAAAAATAAATTTATATCATTGAATTTCTATCATTTAAAAATACAAAGTCTATCTTATTTCAATTATTTTTATTTTTATTGTCTCGATACAATAGCTAAAAGATATTCAAGTATTGAATTGTCTAATCATATTATATCAACCGGTCTCTATTCTAAATTTTATCTTAAATTAGATTTTTTTTTTTTGCAAAGTCAAATTCTAATTAAGTCAACCTTTAGATACTATTTTGCACTCCACGCAGGAACATACATTTTCAGAAACAGAAAAAAGCAGAGGCAAACTCGCCCTGAACCCGGACACTGCATTTTTCTGGCAATCACCACTCTAGCGTCACCAGGTGCTCTCCTTGTAGTCCTTAGTGCTTGCCTATACAGCTTCAGCACTCGAGCTCGGGGAATGAAGTCCTGCAAACCAAACGAGAGAACCATAGCAGAAGTACAGGGGGAGGAGTCGCCGGAGCTGCCGCAGATGTCGAGTGGATCCGTCGATTAGACAACTTAGCTGAATAGGCTGAGGATCTAGAATTTGCTCAACCCAAAACAACAACTCGTCGTTTGTCTCACGATGCACAACCAACTTCTCCTTCTTATCTTAAATTAGATTTATTTCTCAAATTTGACAAACCATTGATGTATGTTTTGATAAGGAGAATAAAATTGGATCAAGTTGGAGTTTAGACTTCAGATTTCTAGTAAGGCAAATACACATTGGTTTTTTCTCGATCCTAACAAGGCAAAGCTGTCTGCATTTCTTTATTCTTCGATAAATGCTCAACGAAGACTGCTGCTTGGATCGAGTAAGTGAAACCGAATTGCAATCCGGCTTCGAAGAACCAAATAATTATAATTGTCCGGCTTATAGAACAAAAAGTTTTTGCCCTTAATTAAGGTTTAGGTAACTAATCTCGTTTAAATGCACCAGTAAAATGGATGGATGCAGTTACCCCATGCTTGTATTATTTTGATATATACATGCTTCAAGTTCAACTGCAATAAACACACAAGCATTAACAATATTTAGTAGGTTTTGATTATTGTCTCTGAATAAAATATGTTTTTTCATGTTCTATTTTTAAATAAAAAATTTCAAAGAAAATAAAACACAAGCATTAACAATATTTTTTTCATTTAAATATAAAAACAAAGATAATAAAGACGAATAAGACATGTTTTCCTCTGTTTTTTATTATAAAAATAAATTTATTTATTTTGATGCCTTTAGCCTTTCAACAAAGCATTTTTTAAATTTTTTTATATTTGTCTTTTCTATACTAATAACAAACCAAACACGACCTAAAATTAAAAAACACACAGAATATCCTACAAGTACAAAGCTGTCCATTGAAGAACGATTGGCTATCTTTAATTGCCAAGCAATTCCAACAGCTTATAGTTCAAGTATACAAGCAAAACACAGCTTCAACCTCGGCCGAATTTAAGTTATTGCATACTATAAAATTGGATTCCAAGAAAAGCAACAACTGCAGGTGAACAACTGTTGGTAGAAGGTTTGACCGAGTGAAAGCTAGGTATTTGGAGATCCCTGTGCTGACGAAGCAACATGCTCTTTTTTTTATTTGATAATCATCTAGATATATTGAAAAGGCCATGATACTAATAGTTAAAATAAAATACAGTGACATGAAAAAAGAAGAAGGAAATAGACTTAGAAAAAAAATAAAATAAAACAATTAATCTACTACAACTAAAACAAAGAAACTACTTAAGATTTCTTATTACACCATAATTTGATACCATCAGAAGATTTTAAGAAGTTATTTTTCATATAGATAAAGTTTGGATCCAGAATATGCAACTAAATAGCAACCCGATAGAGAATAAAGGAGAAACAATCAAACAAGCTTATAATTTTCTCCTCAAAAACAATTTTATTCATCAATAACCAAATACTCCAAGTAGTATTATTGGAGATTAGTCTCCAAGCTAATCTTTGAAATTTACCTTGCACCATTTCAGGTCACTGCAGAAGTAGGGAGTCTAGTGTGCTCGGTAAACAACATTGAATACCTCACCAATTCAAAACTTTCACCCAAATACTTCTAAAAAAGTTACAGTGTAGAAGTTTTCAAATCCCAGCTGCAAAAGACATGAAGTTTCATGTTCTCATTTAGAAATTCAAGGTATTCTTCATCTCAGCTCTCATATGGGCATTATATGCTCGACCGGATTTCAAATCTTTAGACCACCTTTTCAGTATCAATCATCTGTTTCCACCTCCAAACCATGGGGGTTGGCTCTAAAGATTACCCTTGGATCTAAAAGGTTGGTAGCAATCATGCAGACAAACACGTTGCTAGACTTCGATCAGGACAAAAATGCTGCTCCCCAGAGTGGTATGTTTGGTCTAATGTTATACTCGGTGGCCAGAAGCAGTTTGTAAATACCAAGGTTATGCCATGACTTCTTGAATTTTTCTTTTAGCTTGGCCAAGATTTAATTCCACTTTTATCTTTTTGTCCAAAAACTAACATTCAATAATGGTACTTGGTCGGTCTTCATTGGAAATGAAACTAGAGGCTTGCAAGAGTTTAAAACTTTACATTGATGAGGACAAAATACCTCCATTAATCTTAGTAAATGCATGTCTATCTATGTGCTAATGTCGTGTTTTAAAATGCAGTAAACTTAAAAAGACATCATTTTTTATATTTTTTTTCAAGCTAACTGCAATTTAAACCACATAAACAATGCAAATAAACATAGTCTAAAAGTGTATTTGAAAGTGCAATTCAACTGCACTTTTAAAAAAATTTAAATTTTATTTAATTATATGTTTTTTTTTTAATTTTTGTTGTACTGCCCTGAATTAAAAGGGAGGCTAACCCGTTTACTTGGGGGAAACGCAGGCCTAGCTAGAACCAGAACAAGGCGACTCCACCATTTCTAGCATTCCTATTTTTTTTTTTTTTACATGTTTGTTTTTTTTTCTCCATGATTTACTTTTTTAAAAAAAAACATTATATGTTTTTTTCAAAATTATTTTTGTTTATTTTTTTCAAATATTGAACTGGTTGAAAATTCAGCTCTGTCATTTAAAAAAAAACATTATGAATTGTTACAATGTTTTTCTATGTGATTTTTTTTCTTTTTATGAATTTTTTCCCCAAAATGATTATTTTTAGATTTTTTTTTTTCATATTAAGCTAGAGGTGCTTAGCTTTCCCCACATGTTTTCTTTCTTTGTTTTTTGCTTTTTTTTTTTACATTTGTTTTTTCTTTTTTTCCCCAAAATTGACTTCTTTTTTTTTGTTTTTTAATTTTTTTTTAAAATTATATTTACTAATTTTTTTAAATATTGAACTGGTTGAGAATTTAGCTATGTAATTTTTTTTTAAATATTGTGGATTGCTACAATATTTCCATACATAGTTTTTTTTTCTTTTTATGATTTATTTCTTTTTTTAAATGATCTTTATTGATTTTTTTTTTATATTGAGCTGGTTGAGAATTTAGCTTCGTAGTTTTTTTTTTAAAAAAACATTATGGATTGCTACAGTGTTTCCCCCACATGATTTTTGTTTTGTTGTAGTGTTTCCCCACATGTTTTTTTTTAAATTATCTTTGTTGAATTTATTTTTTTAATATTGACCTGGTTGAGAATTTAGCTTTAGCTTTCCCCACATGTTTTTTTTTTCAAAAATTTTCTTTTTTTTGTTTGTTTTTTCAGAATTGTTTTTGTCAATTTTCTTTTTTACTATTGAGCTGGTTAAGAATTTAGTTTTTTAGTTTTTTTTAAACATTGTGGATTGTTACAGTATTTCTCCACATGGTTTTTTTAATCATTTTTTTGTTTTTTTTTTCAGAATTATCTTTGTAATTTTTTTTTTTCATATTGAGCTGATTGATTGAGAATTTAACTTTATAGTTATTTAAAACAGTGTGAATTGCTACAGTATTTATCCACATGATTTTTGTCTTGCTACAGTGTTTCTCCACATGTTTTTTTATCAATTTTTTTTAAATTGTCTTTATCGAATTTATTTTTTTCATACCAAGCTGGTTGAAAATTTAGCCTTGTAGTTTTTTTAAAATACCGTTGATTGCTACAATGTTTCCCAACATGATTTTTTTTGTTATGATTTTTTTCAAAATTGTCTTTATCGATTTTATTATTTTTAATATTGAGTACAACTGTAGATTTTCTCATGAAACATTATAGATTGCTACAGTTTTTCCCTGCATGGTTTTTTTTCCTTTCATTTTTTTGTGATATTTTTTAAAATTTTCTTTGTTGATTTTATTTTGTTAATATTGAGCGGGTTGAGAATTACAATTGTATATTTCCTCATAAAATACTATAGATTGCTACAGTGTTTTCCTAAATGATCTTTTAATATTAAGCTGATTGAGAATTTAACTTTAACTTTCTCCACATGTTTTTTTTTATTTGCCTTTTGCTTTCTTTTCTTTTTTTCAAATTTTTCTTCCTTTTCTTTTCATTTTTTTGTGTTGTTTTTTTCAGAATTGTTTTTGTCGATTTATTTTTTTAATGTTGAGCTGATTGAGAATTTAGCTTTGTAGTTTCTTTTTTTAAAACACTGTGGATTGTTATAGTGTTTCCCCACATAATTTTTTTTTATGATTTTTTTTTCTAGAATTGTCTTTGTCGATTTTTTTTTATATTGAGCTGGTTGAGAATTTAGCTTCGTAATTTTTTTCCTTAAAACACTGTGGATTATTATAGTGTTCCCCCACATGATTTTTTTTCAAAATTATCTTTATCGATTTTATTATTTTTAATATTGAGCTGATTGAGAATTACAACGTTAAATTTTCTCATGAAACGCTATAGATTGCTACAGTTCTTCCCTGCTTGGTTTTTTTTCCTTTCATTTTTTTTTCAAAATTATCTTTATTGATTTTATTTTTTTAACATTAACCTGGTTAAGAATTTAGCTTTGTAGTTTTTTTCTTAAAAATATTGTGGATTACAACAATTTTCCTCCATATAATTTTTTTATGATTTTTTTTACAAATCCACGACAATGCTCAAACATGCCACAAGCCCGTGTCATCGCGCGGGCATGGCATCTAGTATATTTTTGTAACTTGTAGATTATTATGATATTAGTGATCAACACTAGTAATTACATACCTTTACTAGTGTTGTCGTTTACCGTGGTTCAGGGTTTTTTTTGTACTTGTCTCAATTAAAAAAAAACTAAGATTCAATCACTTGATGAAAATATTATAAAATAATTGAAATTCAAGAATAAAAAAAATATTTCAAATAAAAATTACAATCATGAAATTGTTATTCATCTAAGTGAGATCCTGATAGAAAAATATATTTTTATAAAAAAAAAAATTGCTATGAAGATTACTGCTTATTAGTTGCAAGCCTACTACTTATCCTTCTATAAGTTACCAGCATGCTGAATCTATATATCAGCCTACAAGATTATTAGCTTGCTTGATAAAATCATTCCTTATTTTAAGAATCATGTAACATCTAAATTACTTTTGCTTTCAAATTGCCCACGTTAATCCATTACTTGTTTTAAGGATTTTTCAACATATAAACTCTATCAAGTTTGGTAAATTCTTTAGGGGTATTATTATTTGAGAGTGTCGTAGTTGTTGTTTTTTAAAGTATTTTTCACTTAAAAAATATCAAAATAATATTTTTTTTATATTTTATTTTTAACATCAGCATATCAAAATGATCCAAAAATACAAAAAAAAATAATTTAAAACAAAAATATATAAATTTTGATAAAAAAATAGGTTGAAACTCACCCTTAAACACCCCTTTCATGTCCAAGACTTCATCTCTTCCTTTTTTAACATAATTTTTATGTATAATAAACAAATAGTTTGTTATTTTGAAATCGCTGTTAATTTCTGAATTCCTAAAAAGTGTGTAAATGCACAAAGGAATTGAATGATATGGAATCTGCTGATTTTTCCTTTTTGATATGAGGGATTTGCAGAAAGAATCTAAGTTTTGCAGAAAGATTTGTGAATCATTTAAGCTAAAAGATCCATCTCCTGCATCAAATTAGAATCGGATTACGTACATATATTTTGCCTGTTGATCATAAGTTCTTGTTTCATTTTTCAAACAATTCTGGTGAGCGATCTTTTGTAGTCTTTGATGAGGTGGTTTTCTTAAGAGTGTGTAACAGGTTTTATGAGTCTCAAGTGCTATTCTTATGAGTTAGTGCATAGCTCAATCTCAAATTTTTTTTTTAAAAATCAACTTGGGTGATCGGGTCAGTTTACGTGCACTTTAATTAATCCTATAGACCCTGAAATTAACAACTATATAAGTCTTCAATCAACTCTTTTGAAGTAATTGTCCTCGTGAAAACTAAGAATTTTAATCATTTGAATAAGGATCTACCACAAATAAATTACGTAGATAATTTAAAAGATGCTTTATATATATATATATATAAAAGACTAATTGGCTATAAAATTAGTTTGACTAGCTTACTCCAAAATACAAACATCCAAGAAAATGCAATTAACTGTGTTTTTTAAAATCCTGTCACTATCAAACTCAACAACTTGCTTCATTACAAAAAGAAAAACAAACAATAAAGAAAGACTTCGACGGGAGTAGATACAGCATGTTTTTCATAGTGTGATTGTGGTTATTTTTTAAAGTATTTTTCATTCAGAAAAATATATTAATAATATTTTTTTTATTTTTTAAAAGTTATTTTTGAGATCAGTACATCAAAATAATTTGAAAATATTAAAAATATATTACTTTAAAATAAAAAAAAATCAAAATTTTTTGAAAGCACTTTTAAAAAGCACTCCCAACAGTCTCAAAGTAATTTTTTTAAATGAAGGTCCCGAGCGATAGGTGCGATCACACAAGAACAAGACAAATAATTAGTGTGAAGCCTTGCCAGTTGTGACCAGCCAATTAAGACAAAGTCATTATTAGGTAGACCATATTAAGAATATCAGAAATCAGTTTTCTGATATAGGTTGGGGTGCACGGTGATTAATGTCAAATTCAGTAATTATTTTCATTTTCTAATAATGTTCATGAATATCCATTATTTAGCCAGACAGAAAAAAACAAAAGAATTGCAGAAAGCAACGGGGGCATCTCGCAGTATCACATGGCAAACACTTCTGTAAACTATTGAGGGAATAGACTTAAGCACATGGAAATGGATAGTGAGGTTAAGGATTGGTGCATGGGAAAGGAGAACGAAATAATTAATACGGTCAGGCACATCTGGGTGCAGTGCTACGGTGTTACCTATGTATTAGCACAAGACTCGAAGAAAAGTCCATTGGCAAAGAGAACCTAGCCAAAAACAGGGGTTAGTTCATGTGATTCAGGAAAACGCAGCCACCATGAGTGTTTTGAGGGTTGAGGGTGTTTGGCAGTGTGGTAGTGGTTGCTTTTCAAATAGCTTTTCGTGTTGAAATACATGCCAATGATATTTTTTATTTTTTAAAAATTATTTTTGATATCAGCACATCAAAACGATCCAAAAAGTATAAACCGCACTCAATTTTAATAAAAAAATTTAAAATTCAGTAAAAAGCAAGTTTAATCGCAGAGCCGAACGCTCCCTAAATCACATGACAAATCTCATCACATTGATTGAAAATCACATTGAACACATTTCCTTCAAGCCTTCCGGACACATGATGGCGTCGGTCTAACGTTCCATGGAATGTTGTCAATATGATCGATAAATTTAGTTGATGCTGCAAATCAAGTTCAGAATATGGTGAAATATATAAAATGAAAGCCATTGTGTTATGCATGCTTGATTGATATATGGCTAGGAAGTTAGCAGAAAAATAAAATGTCCTTTTCATGGATACAGTGAATTGCTATCTTGTAATGAAAAGGGTACAGAGTCTACTTTAGTTCTTCTGGGACGAGCCATCAAAATCACGATGTTAACTGGTATTTTTTTTAACCATTTGAGAAATATAATTGAGGGCCTTTGAACAAGTAGTGAGTGTATGACTTCATACTCCACTAATACTAAATCACATGACAAATCTCATCATATTGATTGAAAAAGTAGACTCCTAGAAAGCAACCGGCCGGCCAATAGAATACTTCAACTCAAATATATGTATATATAAAGAAAGACTTGGCAGAAGACTGTACGTAAGATTAGGAAATGCAATTAAATATGTTTGTTTTTTTAAATCATCTCTTGAACAACTCGCTGCATCAAATAAAGAAAGAAAGAAAGACTTGGAAGAAGACTTACAATTTTTTTGTTTTTTTAAAAAAATAACATTAGACGGAGTGGATACAAGGGAAGGGAAGGGAAAAGATGTCGTCCACTAAGGGAAGCAATGAAGAATCTTTGCTTTTCCACACAATAGTGTATGTATAGGCAGGTACAGGGCAAGGCAATATTAGAACAGGTTATTTACTGCGACTTCCTCTTTATCTTCAAGCTTTCCTCTGTTATGCGTCACGATGTGTTTTTGGAAATTTATTGGTATTCAATTTTAAGATAATTAAAATAAGTATTTGTAAAAAAATTGATAAATTAATTTTACGTAGAAAAGTCAAAATTACTCATTGCTGCACAAGGCTGCTGCACTTGGCAGCCCTACTCTCTTCTACATTTTTCTCTCTTATTGCACTTCACTTGCTCATCTTGCACTCTAAATGATATCTTTATTTAGAGACAAGAATGGTGGGACAAAAATCATAAAACATGACACCAATTGTGTCATAAAATTAGTTTCCTCTTTGTACCAAGTGAGCGATAAATTGTTGCACACTTGTATAAAATGGAAGTGTGGTCTTGGCGACCAAAATAGCAATTTCCTAACAGGGTATCCAGGTGGTGGATAACCATCCTTTGGATACCCTACAAATCCAATAAACAAAATTAAAAACCATAAACTCCAAATCTCCTTAGTCCAAGAAAAGCCATGCATGCCTTGCTGTGGAGGAACACTAACTGGCGGCTGGTGCTGATCGTAATAACTCATCTCCCCTCTGATCAAAAGCTTTCTTTTTTCTTCTTGGGTTCTTCTCTTTTTCTTTGACAAAGAAGTCAGTTTGGTGCAAGGGAAGGAAGGGTACTATAAAATAAAGGTCTGTAAAGGAGGTTTTGACAGTGGGAAGCTTAGAGGGAGTTTCTTTCTTTCTGGAGAGGCAAATGCGGTTGCTTTGCTTTATAGAAAGAAGAGAAGGGAAGGGAAGAAAAGAGAAAAGATGTCATCCACTAAGGGAAGCAATGAAGAATCTTTGCTTTTCCACACAGTAGTGTAGTGTAGTGTATACGTGTATGTATTGGCAGGTACAGGGCAAGGCAATATTAGAACAGGTTATTTACTGCGACTTCCTCTATATCTTCAAGCTTTCCACACAGTCACAGCTTGACGATGTCTTTTTCCTCTGTTATTTAATTTTAAGATAATTAAAATAAGTATTTGTACAAAAATTGATAAATTAATTTTACATAAAAAAGTCAAAATTCTCTTTTATTATTTATTATTTGTTTTGTCAAAAACATATATATTTTTTAATTAGCAACATAGTTGTTTTAATAAATAAAAAACTTGGTGATTTAAATAAGTACTCAAGAATTTTTAATTATTTAAATTAAAAGGGAAAAAATATATCTCTTTAATCAAAACTTTCATTTTATATATATATATATTCTTTTTAATAAATTTGTTTTGCTCTTTGTTTTTTAGTCACTTTTTTCTATTTTTTTATGTTGCATGTGTGTGGCATCGCAGCGATCGTCCACTCTCAAGGAAACATGTATCGGGTCTATCTGGCAAATGTAGAGAGACAAGGAATTCTTGCCTCTTATTAGTGGAAAATTTGAATGGAAATCACCACCTAGTATTCTGGTCACTAGAAACTCTAATTGGTCTCAGAGATGAGATACGGAAACTAGTTGCGTAAAGGGAAGGTATTAGCACCCTAAATACGCCCTACCTAATGTAAGCTGCATTGTTTTATTTTCTGATAAAATCTAAGGTCTTGTCGTGGTTTCTAATTATTGGTCCTATTTGTCTAAGATTTAAGAAAAGTCCTCATCGGTACGAAGATTCTTATCTTAATGGGTAAAAACCTAATTGTTCTATATTGTCAAAAGAAAATACCTTTTTAATATCGGGAATACATTTTACGTATAAATTCATAATCTCTGATACTAAAAGAAAACAAAATAATTTTTTTTTGTTTTTTATATTTTGGCCAATGTTCTATTGGCTTTAATAAATTGGTTATTAAAACTAAAATACATGCTAAAACATTGTTTTTTGATGTATGAAAAACACAATATAAGTTTTTTAGCTTTGAGACACTTGGCCGTATGCACAAAAATATTTTTCTCTTTTTAATTTTTTTTTTGTATTTTTAGAAGTTTTGACGAAAATTAGATATTTTAATACCGGATTCGTATTTTTTAGAAATGAAAAAAATAAACAGACTGAGATTAAACAAAACAGCGTAAAACAATACACACAGGGAAATTACAAATATTGAAAAATATTTTTTTTCTTTAAACTTTTTTTGAAATGGGCCGGACCCAGCCCAAATGCATGGGCTGGGTCGAACCCGACCCAACTCCGTGTCTTTTCCTCTGTTTTTTTTCTTCTTCCTCTCTCTCGGTTTTTCATTCTTTCTCCCCCCCTTTTTTTTTGCCGTCTTTGTGTCTCTTTTTTTTTTCCAAGAGCGAAGTGGATGAATTGAGGTTTTTAAATATAGATTTGATTGAGAATTTTTTATTAAACTTCCTTGTAAGGATTTGTAAACATAAATTTTAGTATTGAAGATTAAGTAAGAATATGTGTATAAATATTTAATTTTATTAAAATTTATGACAGAATATAATTTTTATATAAAATATAAAATAATTATTTTATTTTTTAAAAAGATTTGATTTATAGTGATTTGATTTATTTATAAAATTAAACTAGGATTTGTGATTTACAAAAATATGAATTTATACGCATGTTGCCAAGTGAAATTTGATGATTTAATATTTGAAGAAATATTTTGATTTATCTTTAAAGTGTTGTTGAAAATTTTTTATTGAACATTTAGCCTTAATTAAATAGAGCTTTCAAGAGAGATTTATTGCTTAAATAGCTTGTTTTAAGGAATTATATTCCCCAAAAGAATTATATTCCTCAATGTATCTAAAGTGAAACACTTTTTTAATCAAGATGTATAGGGGTACTCGTATCTTTGGAAAATGCAACATGTTATTATTTTATTGGTTAATTTTTATTTATGAAACATTATATTTATAATAAAATATCTTAAATATTTCATTTTATTTATTAATTTTTTATTAGAAAAGAAATATATAAAGACCTATTTATTTTTATTATCATTTATTTCAAATTTATTTTACCTTTTTATGTAAAAATAAAATAAAAATGATATACAACAAGTTTCTATTGTTAAAATTTTTGGTTCCATAGGGTTGACTGACTTTCTGAAATTTCTTTTTCTAATATGGCTTGGAGGCTAGGAATTAGAGGGGAGAAGATGGAAGAAGATGAAGATGAAGATGAGTTATGGCAAAAAGAGAGAAATTAAGGGATTTGATTTTCATAATTTGGTGATAAAGTTGTAACATTAAATTATAAGGACTTTTTAGTTATTAAATCAATTATAATAACAATCCTCTAATTTGTTTTAAGTTTTTATTGACTAATTTTTTGGGTGTTCAAGTTAGTATTAGCATACTTGACAACTACGGGGAAAAAAGAAGAAGCAATATATATATATAGCATGCAAACCTTCAAAATGAATAGAGTAATTTTCTCCTCTTAAAAGGAAGGAAAGACAAATTATATTAATCATCCCTAAAGCAATCAGAGCTGTAACATAATAAATTGCTCAACAAATTTATCAAGCACAAAAAATAGCATCCATTGCATCGTCAATATTTACAGGAAATAAAAAAAAAGAATATAGGGGAAAGGAGGGACCCTCTGCTTTCTTAGATTCATTGTGCGTGTCAATAGAATATAGGGAAGGGGAGGGACCCTCTGCTTTCAAGTTGTCTACAGGCTTAGATGGATTTGGACACTGAAGATAAGAAGGTAGGGTCATGTTCTTTGCCTTTGCATGTCTAATTTGACAGCAGTGGTTCGTGGAAGATGCTGCCAGCTGCAATCAATCAATTAATACAGTGAGGGAGGGACCCTCTGCTTTCAAGTTGAATGCATCTCACCATCACAAAACGCACTTCATTTCACTACTTTCAGACCATTCTGCTCCCTCTTTTCCTCAATCTTTCTTCTTTGATTTCCCAAAGCAAACAAGAGGACATGGAGGGTTTTCTTACGTTTGCCATGGAGGAGACTTTGACAAGGGTCATTTCCATAGCTTCTGAAGGGATCAGACTTGCCTGGGGATTGGAGGGACAGCTACAAAAGCTCAAGCAGTCCGTGACCATGATAAAAAAGGTGCTCCAAGATGCAGCAAGAAGGTCAGTCACAGACGATTCTGTGAAGGGTTGGCTGGAGAAACTACAAGATGTAGCTTACGATGCTGAAGATGTTCTAGACGAGTTTGCTTATGAGATTCTTCGAAAAGACCAAAAGAAGGGAAAGGTACGTTACTGCTTTTCACTCCACAACCCTGTCGCATTCCGTCTGAATATGGGTCAAAAAGTTAAGGAGATCAATGGAGCACTGGATGAAATTCGAAAAGAAGCAGATTTATTTCAATTGACATCTCTACCTGTAGAAGGAGCTCAAGAAGTTAGCAGGGATCCAGATCGAGAGACACATTCGTTCCTTGACAGCTCAGAAGTTGTAGGAAGGGATGGTGATGTCTCTAAAGTTATGGAATTGCTGACTAGCTTGACCAAACACCAACATGTCCTTCCGGTTGTCCCTATAGTGGGGATGGGTGGCCTCGGAAAGACTACTATAGCAAAAAAAGTTTGTGAAGCAGTGACGGAGAAAAAGCTTTTTGATGTGACTCTATGGGTTTGCGTTTCTAATTTTAATAATGTAAAGATTTTAGGAGCAATGTTGCAAGTGATTGACAAAACTACGGGTGGGTTGGAGAGTCTTGATGCAATTCTTCGAAACCTTAAGAAAGAGCTGGAAAATAAGACATTTTTTCTTGTTCTTGATGATGTGTGGAATGAAGCCCCTGATAATTGGGATGATTTGAAGGAGCAACTGTTAACAATTAACAGCAAGAATGGGAATGCTGTTGTTGTTACAACCCGCAGTAAGAAAGTAGCAGACATGATGGTGACTTCTCTTGGGATTCAGCACGAGCCAGGGAGACTTTCAGATGATCAATGTTGGTCCATTATCAAGGAAAAGGTGAGCAGGGGTCGACGAGAAACAATAGCTTCAGACTTGGAGTCTATTGGAAAAGAGATTGCAAAGAAATGTGGAGGGATTCCATTACTTGCTAAAGTTTTGGGAGGAACTCTTCACGGAAAGCAGGCACAGGAGTGGCGGTCAATTCTAAATAGTAGAAGTTGGGATTCTCAGGATAGAGATAAAGCTTTGCGCATATTGAGACTCAGTTTTGATTACTTGTCATCGCCAACATTGAAAAAATGTTTTGCATACTGTTCTATTTTCCCTAAAGATTTTGAAATTGAAAGGGAAGAGCTAATTCAACTTTGGATGGCTGAAGGTTTTCTCGGGACATCAACTGGGACGATGGAAGACGAAGGCGACAAGTGTTTCAATGACTTGCTTGCAAATTCCTTTTTCCAAGATGTTGAAAGGAATGAGTGTGAGATCGTAACAAGTTGCAAGATGCATGATCTTGTGCATGATCTTGCATTACAGGTCTCAAAATCAGAAGCGTTAAATCTGGAGGATTTGGCTGTTGATGGTGCATCTCATATTCGTCATCTAAATCTCATGTCTCGTGGGGATGATGAGGCAGCATTAACAGCGGTTGATGCTAGAAAATTGCGTACTGTTTTCTCAATGATTGATGTATTCAATCAGTCTTGGAAATTCAAAAGCTTGAGAACTCTTAAATTGCAACGGTCTAACATCACAGAGTTACCAGATTCAATTTGCAAGGTGAGACATTTGAGATATATTGATGTTTCGTACACTGCTATCAAAGAATTGCCAGAATCAATCACCAAGCTCTACCATTTGGAAACATTAAGATTCACTGATTGCATGTCACTAGAGAAGCTTCCCAAGAAGATGAGAAATTTGGTCAGCTTGAGACATCTTCATTTTGATCATCCAAAGCTAGTGCCAGCTGAGGTGAGACTCTTAGCACGCCTTCAAACTCTGCCTTTATTTGTAGTGGGTCCAAATCATATGGTTGAAGAGCTGGGATGTTTGAATGAACTAAGAGGAGCATTGAAGATATTCATGCTTGAGCAAGTTAGAGACAGAGAAGAAGCTGAGAAGGCAAAACTGCGTCAAAAAAGAATGAACAAATTGGTGCTTGAATGGAGTGATGATGAAGGTAACAGCGGTGTCAATAACGAGGATGTGCTGGAAGGCCTGCAGCCTCACCCAAACATAAGAAGCTTGACAATTAAGGGTTATGGAGGTGAAAGCATTTCGATATCATGGATATTGCAACTCAATAATCTGACGGTGCTGAGATTGAATGGCTGTAGCAAGTTGAGGCAACTCCCAACACTTGGATGTCTTCCTCGCCTTAAGATTCTAGAGATGAGTGGAATGCCTAATGTGAAATGTATAGGCAAGGAGTTCTATAGTAGCAGCAGTGGCAGTGCAGCAGTGCTGTTTCCAGCAGTAACAAAACTCATTTTGTGGGGTATGGATGGACTTGAAGAATGGATGGTACCAGGTGGAGAAGGTGATCGAGTATTTCCTTGTCTTGAAAAGTTGAGAGTTGAGAAGTGTGGAAAGTTGAGGCAACTCCCAACACTTGGATGTCTTCCTTGCCTTAAGATTCTAAAGATGAGTGGAATGCCTAATGTGAAATGTATAGGCAATGAGTTCTATAGCAGCGGTGGCAGTCCAGCAGTACTGTTTCCAGCACTAAAAGAACTCACTTTGTGGGATATGGATGGTCTTGAAGAATGGATGGTACCAGGTGGAGATGTTGTTGCAGTATTTCCTTGTCTTGAAAAGTTGAGCATTGAGAAGTGTGGAAAGTTGGAAAGCATTCCGATATGCCGTCTTTCATCTCTTGTAGAATTTGAAATTAACGTATGTAACGAGCTGAGATATTTATGTGGTGAGTTTCATGGCTTCACGTCTCTTCAAATTTTAAGGATTGTGGGATGTAAAAAGCTGGCATCCATTCCAAGCGTACAATACTGCACAGCTCTGGTGGAATTGGATATATCTTGGTGCAGTGGGTTGATCTCAATTCCTGGCGATTTCCGAGACTTGAAATATTCTTTGAAGGAATTGATGGTTGATGGGTGTAAATTGGGAGCTCTTCCAAGCGGATTACAATGTTGCGCATCTCTAGAGGTATTGTACATAATTAATTGGAGTGAGCTTATCCATATCAGTGATTTGCAAGAATTGTCTTCGCTTCAAAGATTAATCTTTGAATCATGTGGTAAGCTCATCAGTATTGATTGGCATGGTTTACGACAATTAAGTTCTCTTGTTGAATTAGAAATCTCCGGGTGTCGGAGTTTGAGAGATATCCCAGAGGATGATTGGTTAGCCGGCCTCACCCAACTGGAGCGACTGGACATCGGTGGTTTCTCAGAGGAGATGGAGGCTTTTCCTGCAGGAGTTTTAAATTCATTCCAACACCTCAACTTGAGTGGGTCCCTTACAATACTATGGATAGGTGGATGGGATAAACTGAAGAGTGTACCACACCAACTTCAACACCTCACTGCCCTCGAGAGATTGGATATACGTGATTTCAACAGTGAGGAGTTTGAGGAAGCATTGCCAGAATGGTTGGCCAACCTTTCTTCTCTTCAATATCTTACGATAAGGAACTGTAAGAATCTCAAGTATCTGCCAAGTTCAACAGCCATTCAACGCCTCTCCAAATTAAAGACATTGTGTATTTTTAGATGTCCACATCTTATAGAAAATTGTAGAAAGGAGAATGGCTCTGAGTGGCCCAAGATTTCTCATATCCCAACAATCCATATAGAGGATACACGTGCACCGGTAAGTTGGGGTTTAAATTGTTTCGTTACTTCGTAGTATGCAGTGAGGAGAGAGAACCAATTAAAGAGTTCAAACTTCAAATTAATGAAAGCAATAATTAGAATTCATTCTTTTAAAAATGGTTTATTTCTAATATCCCAACATTCTTTAGAGATATTATCAAAAGTAACCAAATCAATCATAATATCTAATTATCTTTTTTATTATTATGTTAACAAAATGTATTATTGTGATCAAGGTTGTTAAAATCGTGATTTTAACACGGCACGGAAAATACAAAACAAACTCGGATCGTAAAAACAGATCGTAAAATCACAAAATCATAAGGAATTTTAAAATACATTAACAAAAAATTCATGTTCCAAATAAAAATTCATACATATACTATACAATTAATTTTTTCTAAAATCATTCCATTAATAAAATCAATTCCATCATTCCATCATTACTAGATTTGCATTGCAGTGAAGAAGGTGTGAATATCATAATCATCACACATTTTCAATCTAGCTACAACAAAAATATATTACGTGTGGCTTTGAAAAAGGAAAAAGAAACGAACTCAATTCAAAAATGTATAAATGCATGAAGCAGAAAAAAACTTTGACTAACAATTATATCTATGAATTCCAACAATTGCAGTGAAGAAGCAGAAAAATTCTTTGATTTACAATTATATCTATAAATTCTAACAAGGTTCATACAACATCTACTCTCCATTATGCTAAACTTCTCAAGAAAAGAAACTTATGACTATATATGAAGGGTTAGCACTACAACTCAAAGAATCTTGCAGATAAAAGAAGATGGAAAGCCTAAAGAATGACCAAGCAGTACAAATAAAGAAGTATATTAGTACTTGATATCAGGATTTTGGACCAATAATCTGTCATGATCTACATAAGTTTGCAGTAACAGTTTCTTATAGGGAGAAGAATCTGATAGCCTTTGTCACAAAGACATTTGCAATGTATCATCAAGCATTCCCCAGTTCTCTTGTCGTCACAGATTCTTCACAACCTGTCACTGCATCACTTTCCATCAAACCGACAGTCCACGTATCAAAATTTTGAATACATCCTAGGAAACAAAATTCATCCCAGAGTTAAGGTCAATACAATAGCTAGGCAGATTGGAACACGTTACAATCTAACTTTGATTTTGATCCAAATTTTCATGGAAATGAACAAAGTGGAAAATTAAAGATAAATGGTTGTACCTTGATTGCATTAGTGCTCTCTAGTTCAGTGATTTTACCATCTTCTTCATGATTTTCATGCAGTGGCTCTTCGTCTGCAGGCATTATAATTTCATCCCAGTATCCCACCACTGATTGATCTCCGTCATGTTGTTCCTCATTTTCTTCAGCCACTATTATTAAACACCAATTCCAAAATTTTCATTATAATTAGACCCAATTATCTTAGAGAACAATTAAAATTAACCCAAGAATCCAAAAAAGTAAAAAAAAAAAAACTCAAATATCTACTTCTCTATAAGTATTTCAGAAACCCATTTTAATACTTCATTAACCCAAGAATCCAAAAAAGTAAAAAAAAAAAACTCAAATATCTACTCTGTAAGTATTTCAGAAACCCATTTTAATACTTCAGTGTGAGCTTACAACCATCAAGCCTTTGACTGTTAAAGCAGTAAATAGAGGGACAATGATTTGTTCTTCTCCACGTAAGGATTTCAGGTGGACGATGCAGGGAGTAAAAACGAGACAGAAAAAACCAGAGACGAGATAGAAAAAACAAAGCTTGGGAATAAATTCTTACCTTATTCTCGATAGGAAGCAAAATCAGAGGCGCTGAGAGAGTGGAGAGTGAAAAGTGGAGATTTGAGATAATTAAATTCAGAATTTCAGATCTTAAATATTCAGCAGACAATTAGTAAAAGTGGAGAGTAGAGAGTGGGAACATGGGAAGGGGAAAGGGAAAAGGGAAAAGGTGGAGGCGCTGCAGCTCTTTTATTTTTCACGTGAAATCGGTCCGTGTTTAATGTTTTTTCCGAGTTGAACTAATTTTATACGAGTTTGACCGGGTTTGACTGATTTTACTGGTTTTCAAGTTTTAAACCCAATTCTGCATGTTTTATATGTTTTGACTCGTAAAATTGTACAATTTTATGAGTCAAAACACGATTTTGATAACCTTGCTTGTGATCAATGATAATATCAATAACCATAAATCATTATTTCTGTGGAATATATAGTATTATTATATTTATATACAATTATGAAACTTAAAACAAACCATTAAATCTTAAAACTAACCAATTGATAAAACTCAAATTCAAATTAATATACATATGAATTCAACGATGATTTGTTAACATTTAAAAATTATAACCATGAAATCAAAATATCTCATATCCCATAAAGGCATTCTTTTAAGAATGGTTTATTTCTCATATCCCAACATTCTTTAGAGTAATATCTTATTATCTTCTTTTTTTTATTATGTTAACAAAATGTATATTTAAAAATTATAACCATGAAATCAATAATTTAAATTAGACTTTTACTTCTTTTTTTTAAATTGCATAATCATTTCATGGAGTACCCAATTTTAACTGACTTCATTTCATTTAATAACAACCAATAAGATTATTACTACTGAGATTACTAACCAACCACTTAAAGCCAAAAACACTCTTTACCATCCAACATTTTTTCAATCATTATTCTAATATCATTCTTACAAAATAATTTAACCTATATTTATTAAGATTGTTTCCACATATTAAAAATAATTGCATAATCTATATGGTATTATTTATTTTAAAATCACCAACTTTATATACAATTATGACACTTAAAACAAACCACTAAATCTAAAGATTAACCAATTAATAAAACTCACATTTAAATAGAGGCATTCATCATATACATGTGAACTTAATGATGATTTGTTAAAATTTAAAAATTATAACCATGAAATCAATAATTTAAAATGTTATTAGACTTTTACTTTTTAAAAAAACTTGCCTAATCATTTCTTGCCTAACCAATTTTAACTAAGCTAATTTCATTTAATAACAACCAATAAGATTATTACTGGGATTACTAATCAATCACTTTTTAGTAGCAAATACAATTAAAGCTAAAAACACTCTTTAGTTGACCCCAAGATTTTAAAAAAGAAAAATGCAAACTTGGCTCCAGTTTATATAAAATATAGATTTATAAATTATATATTGATAATATATTATCTAACTCCAACCATTTTGAATTTTAGTGTTGTTTATCTTTCATTTTGTTTATCTTGCAAGATTTCTCATATATATACAGGTAAGTTGGGATTTAAATTTCATATCATTTAATAATAACCAATAAGATTATTAGTGAGATTACAAATACGATTAAAGCTAAAACACTCTTTATTTTATTTAAAACATTTTATAAAAGAGATGATTATTGTAATAAAATAAATGATTATTTGTTTTTTTCTACTTTAATCTAAATTTCATTCCGTACACTATCACATCATATTATTAACTACCAAAATGATGACTGAATTACTTTTTTATTAACAAAATAATTTAATCAAATATTTTAATAATGATAATTTAAATTTTTTTGGGAAGGCAGCTAAAAGATATGATAATGATTGGTTCCACTTATTTTTTACATGAATTACTTTAATTTTGTGGATGGTAAATAACTTATTTGCTTTGAAACTAATACCGAATTAGCTTTTATGATGTATCCTTTTGTTAACAAAATATATACTTATCAATGATAAAATCAATAGCTATCTTTATAGTATTATTTTTCTTAAAATCACCAGCTTTATATACAATTATGATACTTGAAAACAAACCACTAAATCAATCTTGATAAAACTCACAGGCATTCATATATATAAATATGAATTTAATGATAATTCATTAAAATTTATAATTTATAATCTTGAAATCAATAGTTTAAATTGGTATTAGACATTATTAACTACCAAAATTATATCTTGGTGACTAGATTACTTTTTTTTATGAATAAAATAATTTAATCAAACATTTTTATGATGATTAAAATTTTTTAATTTTTTAAAGCTGCTAAATTCTTGAAAATACGATAATAATTGGTTCCACAAATTTTTAGCTTTTCACATGCTTATTGTATTCATTGAATTGAATATGCTTTCTATACAACTAAAGCTACTTTCAACATAAATCATGATATTTTTTGAAACTATGAAGCAATCCCATTTTCCTGACATTTTTTCTCTTCTCAGTTGCATTCATTCTGCATTTTGTAGTTTAGCGTTGTTTATATTTCTAAAACTAATACCAAGTTGGCTATTTTAACTATCATATTTAGTTATTCTGCAGTCTGACCTCGGAGACTGAAGGAAGCCATGGAATGGTTATTTGAAGCGTATTCAGAATAGTATTTGTCAGGCTGGATAAATATGTGACCTGCACAATTCTCTCGTATCGTTATAATTTTTAGTTGTGGCTTATAAAGGGGAACACAATCACTCCAAAACTGCATTTCAATCTCCCAGCATGATGCTTCATATTTAACAACCAAATCAAACCATAGGACAACAATATTTTCCAAGCTAGAGTTGTTTGCAACTGCAAAGTGAGTTTCTTCTTCTGCTCCATGTTCCCTTCAAAAAAGATCTCATGATTTTTAACTTCTAGGTTATTGCTTCTTCTTCATCAATGTCTAACTGTATATATGCTCTCTCAAGATTTTCTAATAGAGGCTCATTCGCTTCATGCACGACTGAATTTTTCAAGTTTGGTTTTCTAATATCTTTCACCTCAAAAGAAAAAATCATTTAACCAGGATTTTTGTCATATCCCTTATCAAATTTACATAAACAAAGATCACAACAAAAGCATATGTGTTGCACAACAGGCTGGAAAATTCAAGGAAAATAACCAAAAAAAAAAATGAAAAAGAGAGGAATAAAGGCCTCTTAAAAAACCTGATTATAGGGCCGAGATTGCTAACAGAGCACCAACATAAACAGCACCTTGCAAAGTCATAAATCTAGTGATGAATAGGGTTCTGAGCCAGTGAAATGAAACGAAATGTTGGACAAAAAACAAAAAGGGTAAAAGAGTGCAAGCACAATGTATAAGAGAAAACAACTGCAGCAGGAAAAAAAAACACAAAAGGAACTGCCTCCGGAGTAAAAATGGAGGTTGGGAGCATAACAACTGTGTAGAAGCAAACTTAAAAGAAAGAAGGATAAGGATTGAGTAAAGGAAAAAAAAAAGAGAGCTGAAAAGGACCTCAATGGTTGGCCTTACCAGCAAAATAAAACCACATAAGCTCACCCAACAAAGCTGGAAACGCGGGAGAAGAGGCCCCACATAGCAAACGAAACCCAAAACCAAAAAAACCAACGTATAAGATGCAAAATCTTCTGGTTAACCTATCAAAACAATAAAAAAAACCCAAAGAAAAAACACCAAATAGGGATTGCAAGAGCAAAAAATAACCTAAAGCCAAAATGGATGCAGAGCAAATAGATCAAAACAACCATACAGCCACCGCCCAAAAACATTCAGCAAAGATTAGCAAAACCAATTTTCACAGCCATCCTCACAATTGAAATAAAAAATGAACAATGAACAGATGTTGCCAAGAGAAAAAAGAAAAGAAAAAAAAGAACCGAAGCCAAGAACAGCATAGAGAAAACAACCAAAAAACAAACGCAAGAAAGAAACCGAGAGAGCACACAACCACGCTTTTCAGGGGGGGAAAACACAACTAACCATCCATTACTCTTTTAAATAAAAAAATTAGACAACTTGACACGAAGGGAAAGAATCTAATCAGGGCAGCTATGATAGCCAAAGCAAACATGGCAGCCCATCCTAAAATGAAGTGAAATGGAGTGGTAAAGGGGTGCGGGAAATAAATAAAAAAGCAAATCAAATGAAACTGAAAATAAGGCTTTACCGAACCTGGCTGCATGAAGACCATACCTAGCCACCAACCCACAGAGAAGATGGAATGGCCAGGCCCTAGAAAACCGGTCCCAGATGAATAGGACGCTCAATTACCACTTCCCCGGACACAAATTATAATCTGAACAACTTGCCAAATTAAAGCGCTTTTTATGGGCAATCATTACAGTGCACCAATCCAGGAATAAATGACCTGCGAATCAGAGAAAAAAAGCCACATCAGCAACGAGATGTCTCCCAAAAGCAAGTCGAAAACTCAATTGAAAAAGAGAGAGGAGAAGGGCTGAGAAGCTGCAGATCAAGAATCTCTTACACTTCTTTGAGTTCTAATAGTCTTATAGGTCAAATTCTTTCATCCATTTCAAACTTACAAAACCTGTGGCACCTTAACTTATCCAGAAATAAACTCTCAAATCCTGTGCCAGTTATTCAAGGTAGGGGTCTTCCTCATCTATTATCAATAGACCTGACTTACAACAACCTCAATTTAGGGTCAGTTCTTGATTGGATCAAAGATAAAGAACTTTCAGGTGTTCATTTAGCTAACTGTAAACTCAAAGAAAACCTTCTAAAATTTACAAGACCAGATTCTTTGAGCTCTTGAGACCTATCTGATAACTTTCTAATGGACAACATTAGTGGTTTCTTCACCAACATGTCTAATTTGCAAAAGCTCAAGCTGTCACATAACCAATTGAAGTTTGATATTTTAGAGATCAAATTGCCAGATGTAATATCCTCAGTGGAGCTCAAATTAAATCAGCTTAGTGGGTTTCTCTCAAGGATTTTAAACAACAGGGCAAACAACTTTCTGGAGATTTTAAATGTATCAGATTTCAGGCACAATCCCAAAACTCATTAAAGGATTAAGCTTGAAGGTTCTAAATCTTATAACAACATTCTCATTAAATCAATAAATTGAGGAGATATTCTGAACTCACATCCTTATTTTCAGCATACCCTGCCTTAAGCTCAGCAGCCTTATCCACATAAGGCTTCTTCTCCTGAAACAAATCGAAATCAAAACATAACAGTTACAGACCACTTTCATCATTCAATAGCTTATAAATGTCCACCAATGATTTATAGAAAAAAGAGAGATAAAGCAACACTCACTTCATCAGTCATTCATTTCCATCTCTCACCACCTTCCCTTCCAACCTGAATTTCATCAAATGCAGCATTAACATTACTATACTCTTTCCTAAGATCACCCCTTATAATTATTAGTATATCAACTTGAACAATATAATAAAATTGAAAATGACAAAACTATTACGTTTCATTTATCTTCTTAACATTCTTAGAGTGTGGGTTGCCTTCCTTATACTCTTTCCTAAGATCACCCCTAATTAAAGAACAACACACATCAATACAAATCCCACTCCCCATATTCACACATTATCATCACATTATATTACACCACACAAACAAGCAACAAAGGGCATTATTACATGAGGAGAAAGAAAGTAATGGGAGGTCGTTTCAGTGCATTTTGATCATTACCCTTCTCCTCTTTCTTCGTTTTCGGCTCTGTCAAGATTGTTGTCTTCCTACAAACCAAATCACTAATTCACAATCCCCAAATCATGACAAACAATTAGTTGATTAATTAGATAAAAAAACAGAATTAGTGCCTCTTAGCATTAAGACTACATTATGGAACTGAACTAACCAGAATTCATCTTGATTTTAGCATCAAGACTACGGCCTTGGAAACTTATAAAGCCACTGGCATATCCTTCTTGCACTCTTCACTGCATGTATCAATTCAAAAAAACAAAACACATGAATTACTTCATTGATTCCTTAATTAATTTCTGCAACCGGGTTCCCTCTTTCTTAAAAAATTCAAAGAGCCATGATTGAAAACCCTAAAATCAAGTCGAGAACACAAAACTAGAAACACCCAGAAACAGAGTTTGTTCAAAAATCAACCGGGTTACTCAATTTCTTCAAAAAAATCAAAGAACTCATTATTTTAAACCCCAAAATCAATTGAAGAACACAAAAATAGAAAAACCCAGATTTAAAAAAAAATCAAACAAATCATAGCTATATTTCTTGAAAATCTTCAAACTTAAATTAATAGCACAAAATAAGAAAACCCAAAAAAAAAAAGTGAAGAGAGGGGGGGGGAACGCAAGTAAATACCATTTAACAAAACCACTGTCATCTTTTGCACGAACAAGTGAAGCAGCAGTGGTAGTAGCAAACCCATCAGTAGACTCGGCTCCTCCTCCTCCTAACTGCTTAGAGATTTTAAGAATGAATATAAAAGGAGAGATGTGCGTGTCTGATTGACTGGGAACCAATTTGGATAACATCCAGAGGCGCCTTAGTGATGGAAATGGCTGGTAGCCAAGTTCCATTTATGGTGTTTACAAGTTAGTGAGCAAATAGAAGAAGAAGAGAGAGATAGAAGCAGAATTCCACGCATTCAACTCAACATTCATTCATTATGTTCATTATTATCCTTCTCCAATTCTGTTACAGATCTTATATATGAAGATAACTTCCTATATTCTCGCTACTGGCCATACATGGCATCTTTTCTTAACAAACCCTGCACTAATAAAATGCGCGTATAGCTATAACTAAATCCTAATGGTCATATTGGCTAAAGTTCATTTGATTTGAAAACAACCTTGTGTCCAGTGCAATTCCTTCCACCCCCTCGAATCAAACTTAACTTGTGACAAGAAGGAAATTTTAGTTATGACAGTTGTAAAATGGCGCCACATTGTTGGGTTTGGTATGAGAGGGAAATCATTTTGACATGGACAGATGACTTGGACTTCTTATCCACCATTGGATTTTTCTCATGGTTTTATATCAACAGCTTAGATTCAATCTCTCATTTTTGGCTCGCCTTCAAGAAACCATCGCAAAGTACATGGTTGAGGTATATGGAAATGGAACCCCAAAAGCTAGAGGTATTTATGATAATTAATTAGTATTTAGTAGTTTTATAAACCATAGTTTTATCTTTTATAATTGACTATTTTATCAAGTTTTTAAGTAATTTAGTCTCTCTCTTTTTTTTTGTTTCTAATAAGCTGCTCTTTTTCCCATGTATCTCCATCCCTTTGTTTATGCTTTTGGAAGTTTTTGAGAGATGGGTTTTTTACTTCTTTTGCATAACCACAGTTGATTTGTCTTTACTTTTTTTTTGTTGATGTTGATGAGGTTTTTTCCACTTTCCTAGCAGCATCTGCACACTCTTTGGTCTTAATTTTATCTTTCCAAGTTTTTCTTTTTCCTATTTGATTTTGATTGTTTATTTGCTTCTTGCTTGGAGTTGCTGATGGGGCTCCTGGTTAAGAAACTAAGGTGGTTGTGAGACTATGAGCTTGCTGATGGTGCTGACATGTCCGTGGCAGGTTGTTCTTGCATGGTAGATCAATTGTATGTAGAAGAACTTCTGAGGCTTTTTCATGGAACTTGATTCGTTAGG
>Ga0325402_1000397_pt1 | contig 29529 bp, 23 predicted proteins | sample PopdelMetagenome_22_FD_207212 | JGI IMG/M metagenome (GOLD analysis project Ga0325402, IMG submission 207212) | Populus deltoides microbial communities from Bellville, Georgia, United States - Xylem-PdKOR-R3 | ecosystem: Host-associated > Plants > Phyllosphere > Stem > Wood/Secondary xylem... | reverse complement strand
AAAGAAAAGCAAATAACAATTATAAAAATGAGAATCAAAATTAATATAAAAATTAAATTCTAAGGGATGAAATTGAAAAACAAATATTCAAAACAATATATATATATATATATATATATATATATAAATATATATATATATATATATATATATATATATATATATATATATATATATATATATATAGCAATCAAAAGTTGGAGGACCAAATTTGATATAATAAGCAAATAATATGATATTTTTAAATTTTTCACAATTTTCAGAAAGTGTTTTCTATCCAAAATAAAAGAAGATAGAAACATAAAAATCCTCTAAATCAGGTTTTGAAACATAGAAACAAACAATATCTTAACCAGGTTTCGGGGCTGGTTACCTAAGAGATTTATTAGTAAAAATCCTCTAAAAGGAGCTACCAAAAGCTTCATGAGAGAATGGGCAGCCTTGCTAAGCATCAGGCACCGGAATCTTGTCAAAGTATTATGTGCATGTGCTGGCGTTGATCTTCAAGGTAATGATTTCAAAACTCTTGTTTATGAGTTCATGATCAATGGAAGTCTAGAATAATCGTTGCATCCAATCCATACATTGGACCTGGAAGTGCATCAGCCAAAAAATCTTAAACTCATTCAGAGGTTAAACATTGCAATTGATGTGGCTAATGCGCTCAACTATTTGCACAACCAATGCAAAATGCCTATTGTTCATTGTGATCTTAAGCCAAGTAATGTTCTTCTCGATGGAGATATGACTACTCATGTTGGGGACTTTGGATTGTTGAAGTTCCTTTCTGAAGCATCCTGTCAGTCATCTTGAGTCAGACAAGCTCTGTTGGATTAAAAGGCAGTAAGGCACCGTCGGCTATGCAGCTCCTGGTAACATACAACTCTAGAGGGATACATATTCCATTATTTACAAGTTTTCTCTAGCATTGTATCTCCAAGGTCATAAACAACTCTGATTAATTAACCATTCAAACAAACTGACTGCAGAGTATGGCATCGGAAGCGAGGTGTCAACTTTCGGGGATGTATACAGCTATGCCATCCTACTGCTGGAGATGATTACTGGAAAGAGACCTACTGATAGCATGTTTAGAGATGGACTAGAACTTCACAGTTGTGTTAAAATGGCCTTACCTGACCGTGTAGTTGATGTCGCGGACCCGAAACTTCTGACAGAAGTTGATCAGGGAAAAGGCACGGATCAAATTGTGGAGTGTTTGATTTCGATCAGCAAGATAGGAGTGTTTTGCTCAGAAAAGTTTCCTAAAGAGAGAATGGACATTAGCAATGTTGTAGCTGAATTGAATCGAGCAAAGGCCAATTTTCTTGGAAGGCGTGGACTGCTATCCTACGAGAAGGTTCTTGCCCTGTAGTGTCCAGACGACTTCAAAGTGAATGTAAGACATGAGGAACGGAGTCTAAATATTGTAACTTGCTTATTTGCATCAGCACGAGTCCTAGCTAGCTACTAGTCAGAAGTGTCCCTGAAAGAGAGCACGAAACCTGTGTAAGTGCCTGTTTTGTTCAAATAACCTGTAATGTAATTAAGTGTTATGCAAAAATTAAGCACTCTTCTTTTACATGTCGACTTTGACCTAACCTTTTTGTTTTGTTTTTGCTCTATTATGATGATTGAAGATAACACAACATTGCCCTGCTTTAATATTTATCTATTCATGCAAAAATAAACCTTGTAATATGGATGCAAGAGATTTTCCCTAAATTTGGATGAAGCTAAAATTTTGCTAGGAGATCGTAGAAGCACTATTTCCTATAAGCTTAAATTTTCATAGCCATCTAAAAGCAATCAAAACCCATAAACAGGGAAAAAGCCAAACTAGACAACATAACTGAACTTCCACCAGCAACAAAATTCACTAAAAGAAGCAATTTGGTCATTGTGTAGTCTCAACTGAACTGAATGCATAACCTGAGCAGGTACATCAAGCGGGAATGAACTCACATCATTGAAGATTCTGGCATTCCTTTCTCTCCCAACAAAATAAACAACTCCAAGCCAAGCTAGTCTCAAAATAATAGAAGGAAAGCACTTTTTTCTGCAGACTTTTCTTGGCATGATCAAATTCATCAGCCCAATCCCCCACAGACTTCTGAATTCTGCAACAACTGAAGAATAGAACCCCATACACTTTTCAGAAATCATTTTTATTATTATTTTTTCATTTTGTTAATATAATTTTTCAGAAAATATAGTAAAAATAAAAATAAATAAAAAGAATAAAAGAGTAAAAAATTGGGTCATGACATTAGTTTTCAACCAAAACTCATTTTAATAAAAATCATGATTTTTAAGTGAAAATTAAAGTGATTAGATGCTAGATTATTATTTCTTGTATGATTTCCAACAGATATGTGCTTTTGTTTCGACCGAAACTAATCTGATTTGAAACCCATATTGCTAGGTTTTATTCTTGGGGTTCTTAATCTTTTTGTGATTTTGATCCATTTTGTTCATGAAATTTTAAGTTTTTGTGTGTTGTTTTGGTTTTAGTTTTTGTTTTTTGGCTTTGATTTGTTTTTGGTTAGAAATTTTTTTTATTATTATTTTAAATTCTTTGAAAAAGAAATTGAAAATGGTGTAAATACATCAACATATTTTTGTTGGTTTTTTTTTTTTTTTTGCAAGTTTTGTATTTTTTTCAAATATTTTTAAAAAATTAGATAGCAATAAACTGGATGAACAATCAATCTTTTAGATCATGGAGATTTCATGTACTCTTCATTCTTGCTTCTCGGTGCTCTACTCAGCTGGGTTCTATATCTAATTTTCAGGTTTTAAGAGAGGTAAACCATATAGCTGACAACCTTGTTAAACAAAGAGTGAATAAAATATATGAGTTTCAGGCTTGGATTTGAAACTGGTATGGATACTCTCCATATTTTGCTTCTTTTAAGTTATTGTTTATGGCTGTGGTGCAATATGTTATGGAAATATCAATTTCAGGGGATGGAAATTGGAAGGCCTAGATATGTTTGTTTTTATTTTACAATCTTGTGATTTCTATGGTTCATATTGGCTTGGTTTTTTTTTTTTTTTGTGTTTTTGTGTTTATTGGGTGTTTAATGTGTTTTTTAGCTTTGGTTTTGTTTGTGGTTTATTTTCGGGTCAAACCAAGATTTTTGGTTCGGTTCATGGTGGAACCAAAAATTTCAGATCAACTCAGTTGGGTACAAACAAATTTAGATCAAAGGGTTTATACCCTGTTTGATTTGCTATTTTTTAGGGTCTTAAGAGTGTTTTTGACAAATAACCCTTAAGCCTATTTAGGGTAGTTTTATTATTAAAAAAATAGTTTTTTTTTCCAAACAAAGCCTAAAAAATAATAAAAAAATATTTACAATATGACCAAAAATCCTAAATTTTTTTGAGCATAGTTTTCAAAGAAAATTTAAAATATTTTGACTTATTTAAAAAAATATTAAATGAATTTTACAACAAGTTTATAAAATTTCAAAGGATTTGGCCTATATTTAACAAATATTTAAAAATTATTTTTGGTAAAGAAATATTATTCACTTTTAATATAAGGATAAGAAACCTAAAAGGGATGAATATTCAAGATATTATTAGGTATAATAAATATTATTCACTTTTAATATAAGGATAAAATACCTAAAATGGATTAACATTTATAATATTATCAGGGATAATAATTTTATTACTCACTTTAATATAAGAATAAAAAACCTGTGTATGGTTAATATTCAAAATATTATTATGAATAATACAACTCATTCACTTCTAATATAAAGATAAAATTTGCAAGGAGTTTTATCTAAAATATTATTTGGAATGACGCGGTAGCAAAATTCTAGTTTTCCCCTAAAAGAAGCCTCAACAATAATTGAGGGTATTTCACTTTCACAAACCAAGTTCTTGATCTAGAAAATTAGATTTTGTTCATCATAGCAGACCCATCATCGTTAAGTCGGTAGAAATGGACGTCATAAGATCATAGCAAACAAATACAAAATAATTCAACTTATCTTAAGTAAGGCGTACTAGGGATGCTACTATCTTACCTTTACGCAATGAGTCTTTTGCCTAGAATCTCTAAAAAACCAGTTAGGGTTCTTAGTATTTATAATAATAGGTAGCGACTCCTCAACCAAACCAAAGATCATTGCAAAAGACACCGCTTAAGAATTGTTGTTGCGATGCATCTCCCCTCCTAGAAGGGTACGCCACTCTTATCTCAAGCCCTTAACATTTACTTCTAACAATAAAGATCCTCCCAGAAAGTGTGTTGATCTGTTGACTTCTTTCATGAGGATTATTATTGTTAGGTGTTGATTATTTCCATGAGACCTCATTGTCAAGGAAAAAATCAATGTAAATAATATTGATTATTTTCTAATAAAAAAAAGAAAGAGATCAAGGAATTGAGCAACTTTAGGTAATCAAAAAATCATTTCAATCTTTTAATCAAAGGAGATGATCAAATATATTTTCTATAATTTATTTTATTTTATTTTCTTATGTGTCTTGTTATATGGCTAATTATATAAACTCTACATGAGTTGAGCATAAGACATGTATCAAATTATTGAATAATAACATCCAATTCTATTCTAATTATTTTCTTGGTATCAGAGTAGGAAGATCATATATTACTCTAAATATTAACTTTTGCTTTTTTTATGGACACCTTTATGTCCTCTGTTCGATCACTTTAAAGCACTTTGTTTTCAATTATGTTCATTGTCTACCAAAAATTTTATTTACTATACATTTTCAATGATAAATTAACTCATGATAAGGAGAAATCTCAAGATAATATAGATGACCAAATGACACTCAAAGAATAATAAAAAGAAATGAAGGTGTAAGATGACAAAGTCCAATAAAAAAATTGAGATCCTACATTAAGAGAAAGACATACCAAAAAAATACAAAAGAGTCTTAGTGAAAATTGATAAGTTCTTGCATGAGATAAGGTGGTGCAAAAGAGACCATCCATACAAAAGAAAAAAAAAAAGAGTTCCTCTTAAAGAAAGGGTTGGAAAATGGCTAAGGAGCAATGATAAGAAAAAGACATCAATTAAAAAGTAAACCAAAATAGAATGATCACTTGAAAAATCAAATCTTAAAAAGAAATGTTTGGCTAAAGAAATATGACAACAATCATAAGAGAAGAAAAATGACTAAGAATAACCATGTTTAGAAAAATATAATTGTTGAAGATAAGAAAGTGAGGCTACAATGATAAAAGAAGGGTGTATGTCAAACTCATGAAAAATAAAATTATCATAAATTTGAGGGAGTGTATTAAGAAAATAGTCAAGGTAAACATTATTGATTATTTCCTAATCAATAAAAGGAAGAGATTAATGAATTGAACAACCTTAGACAATGAGGAAATTATTTCAATTATCTAATAAAAGAAGATGATGACATATATTTTTATAATTAGTTTTATTTTATTTTTTTATGTCTTGTTATATAGCTATATAAACTCTACTAATATGTTTTAAACTTCTTATCTAATTAATGATAAAAAGAAATCTAAGGATAATTTGGGTATACAGTCTTTCGGTTAGTGTAGAGAGCTAGCAAGTTTGGAAGTAGGGTGGTACTAAAGACGGAGAGCGGTAGGTAGGTTGTGTGATAATGATTTCCAAGGATGGGATATATATTCAATGGGTAGACTTCAATTTCCCCGATGAGAAAACAATGTTGTCTTTTCAACTTGGAATATTGCATGCATCTGCAGTAGTTTATATAAATGAGTGTTAGAAATTTGAAACATCAACAATATTTCAGACCGATGACACGTTACAAGGTTTGAAATGACAATGAAAGAAGCGCATACACAAACACAAATATTTAATGAAATACACGATGGTTGGAAAAACGTATGAAGATTTCATGTGTTGCCTTAAATCAAAGGTATGGATCTTAAGAAAGAAACAGAACTGAAAATGAAAAAAAATGATTGAAACAAAATTAGTATAAAACGCTAATGAGTCCTGTCAATTGTCATATCAGACGAAAAGTATGGTTTTGTGTGGACTTTATTTTGCACAATGAGAAAATTCAACGTCTTCTTTTTTAGGGGAAAAAACTGGGAAACATCTTCTCAACTTGGAATATTGCACCTGCAAGTGGTTAACGTAAAATGAGTGTTTGAAATTTGAAACTTGAAGCATCCTTGGGGTCGTTTTTCAACCACCTCCTCCCATTTGGACAACTTTGAGTTTCTTTTTGGTTTTTTTTTCTTCCTCAATCCATTCTTCCCAACCCAATAACTTCAGACATGCATTTCACTATATATAGAGGGAAGCTCTACACTCCTGCGTCCCTTAATACATCATATTAAGGGGTAATACTATGGAGATGGATTTAATTAGTCCAGGACAAATTTATGGACAAAATTTCTGTCATGGTGGAGTGTCTTTTAGTGTGTTCCAAACTCAGTTGATGAGTTGTTGTTTCAATGGCCAACAATGATCAATGGCAAGTTTAAGAGAAAGTCATGGCAACTACTCTCATATAGTATTGCTTGGAGTATCTGATTAACCATAAATAATTTTGTTTTCAATAATATACAACTAGATCTGCATGGATCAGTCATGCTTCTCTTTAACCCTCCACTGGTTGTCTGCATGGTGAAGAGCATTTCAGTAATGATCTTTAAATAGGTGCAGATAGCATTCCTATATAGACAAATTAATAGCAAAAGACAGATGATTGTTAGTGTCGTGATATTGGAATAACTTTTACAGACTTTTTCCTTAGGATTATACTTTTCTATGTTTTCTTTCTATTAATGATATTATTTTGTAAAAACTATTATTTTTTTTCCTTGGCCATTTTCTAAATGGCTAACATGATATTAATAATACAATTGATTATTATATAAAAAAAATTATTCTAGTAAACAATCATGTGCTCTTGTAAATAAATTTTTTGAATGGCCACCAAAGAGTTATTGGTGTGTTTGGGAACATGTTGCAAACCACCTTTCAAAAATTTTTTTTTTTTTATGTTTTAAGATTATTTTGACATACTGATTTCAAAAATAATTTTTTAAAAATAAAAAAATTTTATTTTAATGCATTTTCTCGTTACCACAATTCCAATCAAACTAATATTTTCATAAAGTAACTTCAAATTTCTTATGCCAGGTAAAATATTATCCTAGTTATTGTGTGTCAAAATATTAATTCAATTCAAGAATTTACATGTTAAAATATTATTTTAACCCAAAAATTTAAACTTTCACTTAAATAAAAATAAAGCATCTAAGAATGGTTTTATAGTAAACCGCTAACATTGAGATGTGTTCCCTATCACAATTGAAGCCAGCTCAAACACATTTATTACTCTCGCTAGTGTATGCGGTGCCAATAATGGTTGCACGTTATAGAGTACTAGGGGCTGGATAATTTTTATTTTTTAGGCTGATTTTCATTTGCTTTGGTTCTTTTTATGGTAAAATTCGGCTCTCCTCTTTCGTGGCCTATGCTGCTTATTTGTGGTCGGAAGTTAGGGACTTGATTTTGGTGATGAACACGTTGCAAATTTGCAAGCAGGTTATAAAGGTCGCAGAGAACAAGATGGGAAAAATGCAACATATACTTAGAGTAAATTGATTTGTACATATTGTGTTTGATATGTAGATTTAAGGCATTTTGATTTTACAAAATTCAGAAATCATTGGTAACATATACTTCTTTTTAAGTACTTACCTATGAAAGTTGAATTTTCCGAGACACTTTAATTGGGGGGGGGGGGTATTTAATGGATAAATTAAAAATGAAATAAATATTCATAATTCACTAATCACAGAATTATGTTGTCAAATTTAATGATTTGTATTAGTTAGTCCATGATATTTGATGGTGAACTAGGTTAGAATTAAATTTTAAGAATAGTTCTAGTGTTAAAAGAAGTTCACTCTCTCCTTAACCTTTTTTAGTGTGAGCAAAGAGTCGATATCTAAATAAATTTATTCTTCTAAATACACTAAGTTAATTTTTTTTCTAAGCTAGTAGAGTAAATAAGACTTCAGAAGCACCTTTAACAATGTTGTTACCCCCTTTTTAATTAGGGCCCCACATAAACAAAATTAATATTGTCATAGTTGTATCTACACCTCAACTTGTAAAAAGTGAAAAATAAATAAACATTACTATAAAATTATCTATTCAAATTTTAATAATGTTCTCCCTCAATTACTAAAACAACCCATAAAACTAGCTAGTTATAGATATATATATAAAGTGGTATGTGAAGAAACTTTAGAAAGAGAATCACACTGACAAAAGAAAGCAAGGTGAAGAAGGAGTAGAAATACCAACAGCTAGGGAAAATAACAAGCCACAAAAACAAGAAACATTACCAAACTACGTAACCAAAACCAGAAATGCTTAACATGCCTCAAACCATGGATAAAAAAGCGACACGCTATGTAGCCATGCCTTCGAAGCTACTATATCATCTGATAAGATCAAACCACACCCTCTCCTCCCGCATCAAATCATGGAGCACTAGGTATCGGCCCGGGTACACCGCTTGTGCAACGCTCATAATCGCATTCAAGTACTATTGGAGACCTCGCAATCACTATTGGGTTGGAACATGATAAAAGAACAATGATAACAAGGAGTATTATTATCATGTATCGGTTATTTCCTCGAGACCCCATTTATGAAATGAAAAGGAAAGAGCTGGAACTTCTTTAGAGAATGTATATAAAAAACTTGGTATGTGAGTAGAGAGCTAGCTAGTTTGCAAGACTAGTGGTAAAGATGGTGAGGGTAGCTAGGTGGTGTGATATATATACACACACACAAAAAAAAAATGAAATATGTCCCTTCATTTTCATGGATTCACATCATTGCGGGGTCTAGCTTACTTTTCCACCATAGGTTTGCTCATTGAGGGGTCTAGCTTACTTTTCCACCATATAATCCTCTTATCAAAAGCCCTTAACATTTACAAAATAATCATCCAACTATAATTAAGATTAAAAATATTACATAAATATAAAATAAAAATTAAAAACCTAGATAATACTAGTTAATAATGAAAGTAATCAAGTCTGATGTTATATATATATATATGTTTCAATTAATATCCTAGATATTTATATTTAATCTTATAAATTAAATATTTATGACATATTTATAAAAGATATTTATATTAAATATCTTAAATATTTTTTAAGATACTTATTTTAAAAAAATTTATATAATCAGAGTTTTTTTTTTTTTTTTTTACAGTGAAGGCTTATTAGAGCTTATCTCTCTCAACTTTATCTCTTTACATGATATAAATCTAAAAACACACCAATATAATATAAAACTTAAATAAAACATAAAAAAATATTTAAATTTAAAGAATAATTATTCTCACTGTTATATGAAAAAACATTATATTAACTTGAATTATTCATAGTAATTTTTTTATAGGTTTCACTGAGCCCATCAAATTCCCGGCATCATCAAAGTACTGCAATTATTACAGAGTACATAAAAAAGCAACTGCATAATTAAATTAAATAAAATTAACTAAACCTACAAAATCTTGACAAATAAATAAAGATTACAATTAAAATAATCAAACCACAAATCATGAGATTTGCCTCCCGCATTACTATCTGTGTAGAAAACGTCTACAAGAGGCTGTCCCTTCATTTTCATGTAAGCTCATTAACATTTTTTTTGTGAACAGTACAATCAAATAACTGAAGTGTGGTTTTTAAAAATATTTTTTATTTAAAAATATATTAAAATAATATTTTTTATTTTTAAAAAATTATTTTTAATATCAATACATTAAAATAATCTAAAAATATTAAAAACAATTAATTTAAAACAAAAAAAATTAATTTTTTTAAAATATTTTTCAATAACAAAAACAAATCAACAGTCCAACTTACTTTTCCACTAAATGTTTGCTCATGAACCAGTACAACACACAAATTAGTCCCCTCCATTGTCATACTTCGAACGAGACAAAACATCGGCGCAGACAACTTTGAATATTGCATGCATATATGCAAGTGGTTGATGTAACATAAGTGTTGGAAATTTGATGCATTAAAAGGATTATATTCCAAGACAAGGTTGCAAAATATAATAGAAACTCAGATAATAAACTTAAATCATAATATCATAAAATTATAAGAAAAATGTTTTAACTAATTATATATTGATAATTCCAGTTAAGTAGTAAATAATAATATATTACAATTAAAATAAAAATAAAATAAATAATAGAAAAATCCAAACCCCTTAAAATATATATGCTATCTAAATCATTTTTAAAATCATGACTCTCTATTTCAACATCATTAAAATTTTCTTAATCTAGAAAGGGGTCGCGTCGTCTCCGTTAGTTTGGGAAAGAACCAGAGGAAACGGGGAGCGACCTTTGTGTCTTTATATGGGGTCTCTCTGGTTTGTTTTCCCAAGGCCAAAAGGGGGTAAAGGTGGCGGCTTGTGTGTAGATCAGTTTAGATCAGGTTTTTTTCTTTTGTTTTCCCAAAAAATTTCTCCGCCCCAAAATGTTCACCCCCCCCCCCTCTTTTTTTCATCTTAGCCTAGTATTTATAGGAGAAGTGTTGCTAGGTTTCCAAACTGGTCCCTCAATTTTTTTTTTCTTTTTTTTTAAATTTTGATTTTTTTGATTTTTTTTATTTTTAAAAGCGAGCAATATCAACATCAACTAAACAAGAAAAATTAGTGATTGTAAAATTAATGCGTTAAAAGTTGAACATGTTTAAAATACCTTTGAAAATTAAAATTCTTTTGAGATGAAATTGAAAATGCTAAAAATGATGTAAATATATCAAAATGCATTTTTTTTGGGGTTTTCCTTGTTTTTTTTTTGCTATTTTTGGTTTTTTCTAAAAAATTATCAAAAACATGGGTAAAAAATTGGGTAGCAACAAGCGTATCAAAATGATCTAAAAACATAAAAAAAATATTAATTTGAAGCATAGAAAAAAATAAAAGAAATTCAATTTTTTTCAAAAGAGCTTTTGAAACGCAAAAACAAACAAGGCCATGTGAAGACCACCGTAACTTTTGGACTCACCAACTATCTTTTATCATCTATCTTAACTAAATCTTCCTCTCTCACTACTGCTTTATTCACATCCATCCCTGCCTCTATGATTTCTTAACGAGTGAATGACATGTGAGCAATCCCATTACAAACCCAGAACTGGTATAGAAAAGACTCTTGTAACATATAAAAAACTTAGATACTTCCCAATTATGCCTAAATTGCAGAGGTTATTCATCTCACTAAAGACTGCTGAACACATGATATGACACTAATCATATGATGCAGTTGATGGAGTGATGATGCATCCTTCAGGCGGTGAAGCATGAAAATACTTTAACAATATGCATCCTCAATTTTCAGTTGAATCAAGGAACATGCATCTTGGGTTGTGTACAAACATATTCAACCCTTTTGGGTCATGTGTTGTTCCTTATTCTTGTTTGCTAGTTATACTTACGGTTTATAACTTGCTACCAAAGATGTGTGTGAGGCCGGAGTTCATGTTTTTATCTACGATATCATACTCGGTCCTAACAGTCCGGGCCGGAATATAGATGTTTGTCTTTGGTCGTTGATTAATGAGTTGATGCAGTTGTGGTCCTCTAAAGTTCTAACTTATGATGTATCAAGAAAACATAATTTTCTTACAAGAGAAGCTTTGATGTGGACTATCAATGATTTTCCAGCTTATGGAATAGTTTCTTGTTGGAGCACGTATGGAAAACTAACATGTTCATACTGCATGGAAAACAACAAAGCATTCATGCTAACAAACGGGGGTAAAACGTCTTTTTTTTTATTGCCACCGACGTTTCTTAGTAACAGATCACATGTATAGAAAGAATAGAAATGATTTTTTTGTTAGCAAAGTTGAAAAGGATGTTGCACCCCCACGTCTTTCTGGTGAAGAATTACATGACGTGGTGTTAGAGTATGGTGACATTGTGTTTGGTTTCCAGTCTTGTAAACAGAAGTTTTCTGATTTTGGTTTGAGCCACAACTAGGTACAGCGAAGTATTTTCTAGGAGCTTCCTTATTAGAAGACCAATCTTCTCCACCATAACCTTCATGTCATGCACATAAAAAAGAATGTGTTTAAAAACATTTTCAACACGGTCATGGACGTGAAAGGAAAAACAAAAGACAACTTTAAGGCTAGAATAGATATAGCGTTGTTTTGTAACTATAAAAATATGGAGTTAGTTTTTGATGGGTCACGGGTTGCAAAGCCCAGAGCAAGCCTTACCTTAGAGAAAAATACATAACTATTAGTCTACCAATGACTTAAGAGTCTGCGTTTTCTCAATGGACATGCCTCGAACATATCAAGGTTGGTTAATCTGAAGAAATGCAGATTGTATGGAATGAAGAGCCATGACTGTCACGTGTTTATACAAACACTCACTTTATTAGCTTATCATGATTTATTGCAAATGGGATATAGGATTCACTCACGAAGATTAATAATTTCTTTAGAGATATATGCTCCAACAAGTTGCAGACACATCACATTGAGAGGCTTGAAACGAATATCATCAAGACAATATACAAACTTGGGATGATATTCCCTCTATCGTTTTTGACTCGATGGAGCATGTTGTTACCCAATTTTTGACCCATGTTTTTGATAAATTTTCAGAAAAAATCAAAAATAGAAAAAAAGCAACGAAAACCCCAAAAAATACATTTTGATATATTTGCATCATTTTTAGCATTTTCAACGTCATCTTAGAAGAATTTAAATTTTTAAAGGTATTTTGAACACGTTCAACTTTTAACGCGTTAATTTTACAATCACCGATTTTTTGAGTCGACGTTGATATTGCTCGCTTTAAAAAATACAAAAAAATAAAAAAAATCAAAATTATAAAAAAAAAAGTTGAGAGACCAGTTTAGAAACCTAAAAATATTTCTTCTATAAATACTATGCTCCAAGTAAAATAGAAAGGGCAAAAAAGAGACTCACGGGGAAAGAAAAATAGAAAGGGCAAAAAAGAGACTCACGGGGAAAGAAAAGTTTGTAGGGCGGCAAAAAAAAAAAAAAAAAACCTAAACCTAAAATATTTTTCTTTCTTTGCGAGCCGCTGGCCGCCCTTTGAAAAAAACAAGAGCCCTATCTTCTCCCCATTTCATAGAGACGACCGGTCGGCCCCTCTCCCTTTGAAACCAAAAACCTCAGCACCTGGCCGCTCATTTTTTCTTCCTCTGAAACCAAGTCGGCCGCCCTTCCCTTTGAAAAAACCACGGCTCTCTTCCTCGGGGTTCTCTCCCAAAACCTTTCCAGAGACCACCCATCTCGCCAGCAAAAACACACTGCCCCTCGGCCAATAAAAAAAACCCAAGCCTTCATCTTTTTTCAACATAGCCGCAAGCCGCCCCTGTCTCTCGCGCCCACTCCTCTTCCCCAGCCGCTCACCGCAGACCGGTTTCCACTGAAGCCCAAACCTCCAGCAGTAGCGTCTGCTTCCCCTTGGGTTGTCCTCAACAACAACGGCCACAGACCAGCCAAGATTGCCCGTCTGCACACCACGGAGCTGCAAATTTAGAGAATAATTATTCTCACTGTCATATGGAAAAACATTATATTATCTTGAATCATTCATAGTAATTTTTTTTATAGGTTTCACTGAGCCCATCAAATTCCCAGCATCATCAAAGTACTGCAATTATTACCGAGTACATAAAAAAACACCTGCATAATTAAATTAAATAAAATTAACTAAACCTACAAAATCTTGACAAATAAATAAAGATTACCATTAAAATAATCAAACCACAAATCATGAGAGGTGCCTCCCGCATTACTATCTGTGTAGAAAACGTCTACAAGAGGCTGTCCCTTCATTTTCATGGAAGCTCATTAACATTTTCTGTGACCAGTCAAACCATAAAATATTTTTTATTTAAAAATATATTAAAATAATATATATATCAAAATAATCTAAAAATATTAAAAACAATTAATTTAAAACAAAAAAAAATTATTTTTTTTAAATATTTTTCAATCACAAAAACAAATCAACAGTCCAACTTACTTTTTCACTAAATGTTTGCTCATGAACCAGTACACCACACAAATTAGTCCCCTCCGTTGTCATACTTCGAACGAGACAAAACATTCATCGGCGCAGACAACTTTGAATATTGCATGCATATATGCAAGTGGTTGATGTAACATAAGTGTTGGAAATTTGATACATTAAAAGGATAATATTCCAAGACAAGGTTGCTTCTTATAAGATATATAATATATAATAGAAACTCAGATAGTAAACTTAAATCATAATATCATAAAATTATAAGTAAAATGTTTTAATTAATTATTTATTGACAGTTCCAGTAAAGTAGTAAATAATAATATATCACAATTAAAATAAAAATAAAATAAATAATAGAAAAATTCAAATACCTTAAAATACATAGTTTAAATAAAAATTCATACCATGACTATCCAAATCATTTTTAAAATTATGACTCTCCATTTCAGCATCATTAAAATTTTCTTCATCATCATTTTCATTTTCTTAATTAACCATTATTTTTTTGTATTGCACTATCTATGACATCAAGGAAATCAAAGTTTAATGAACTATTATGTTTTTTCCCCTCAATTATCTATAATATATAAGATTCTTATCAAATATAAAAATATTAAAATTAAAAAAAAAAGATAATTGCAATTCTCAAATCCAAGACGAACGTCATGTTACAATTTAAGAATAAAACTTTGAACGAGGGTCATTAATTATGATCCACCAATTCATAAAAGATATTAAAATCTAATATCACTTGATAACATATAAAAAATGTAGATAAAGGAGAGTGTTAGAAAAACTATTATACATCTAAAAAATATAAAATATCTAAAAATTATAAAAGATTGAGTAAAAACTGACTAAATATATATCTAAAAGAAAAAAAAGGAAAGTGGGAATTAGATAGGGTTGATTTGTGGTTGTGGAATTTACAAATCCTTTCTCATATATATGATTAATTTATGAGTTGATCTTGACTTGGAAAATGATTGATGATTGGTATACTTTAGGAACACGCGTTTCTTTTATTATCTTATCCATTAAAATAAGATAATAAAACTAGTGCAATCGTAAGAAAACAGAGGAATTCGAAAACAACATAAGAACCTCAATAAGGACACATTACACATGAATAAATAAAATATGTACAAAAAAAGAGGGGGGACACCTTATTCAATGGAACACGCGTTTCTTGTAGAATGGATATGAATATTGAAAGGTTCAAAAGTTTTAGCCCATATAGCACCAGACCTGGGCATAGAGAGTATTATTCTATATAGAAAATATTATAGTTATAGTTTTGTGTTGTAATCACCACCATTATTATTGTATATTGCTCAAAATATATAAATAGAAAAGGTTGGCTAACCACTTATCTTGCAACTCTAACCGACTCTGCACCCTATCTTGATAATGATAACTTACATGTTGGTGACGGTAAGGATCTTTTCATATCCCATATTGGGCATACCATGTTATGTTCCCATAAACGCACCTTTACATTATCTAACGTTCTCCATATTCCTCATATCACCAAACCATTGCTCTCTGTTCAAAAATTTTATCATGATAATAATGTTTATTTTGAATTTCATGCCTCTATGTTTTGTGTAAAGGATCTCACCACTAATGCAGTGCTCTTTTCTGGTTAGAGCAATGATGATCTATATGTTCTCTCTAAGTCTTCTGCCACCACTGTTCCTCAAGCTTATTGGTCTTGTGTCTCTGTAACTGCTGATCTATAGCAACGTCAATTAGATCATCCTACTTCCCGTATTTTTAATTTGTTAGTTTCCAAAAATAAAATAATGTGTACTTCTAGATGCTCTCTTGCTCAATGTTAAGCTTGTCCACTTGACAAGTCTTCATGTCTGTCATTGCGACCTACAAATTACAAAACTATTGCCCCACTTGATTTAATATTTAGTGATGTTTGAGGCCCTGCTCCTATGTTTTCCTCTGTTGATTTTCGTTACTTTGTTATCTTTATCGATGCGCATATAAAGTATATATGGTATTATCCTCTTGTTGTAAAATCCGATGTGTTTTCTATATTCCAATGTTTTCAAATGCTTGTTAAGTGTCAATTTACCCGCAAAATTAAATCTATTCAAACTGATTGGGGTGGTGAATATCGTGAGTTAAACAATTTCTTTCAAACTATTGGTATTCATAACATGTTAATCTGTCCTCATATGCATGAGCAAAATGGTAGTGTTGAACGCCATATTGTTAAAAACTAGTCTTACCCTCTTAGGCCAATGTAGTGCTCTGTTATGATTTTGGAATTATGCATTTGAATCATCAGTATATCTCATCAATCGTATGCTTACTCTTGTCCTTCAAAATCAGTTTCCTTTTGAATGTTTGTTTAATCATACTCTTGATTATGATTTTCTACATACTTTTAGGTGTTTTGATTTTTCTTTTTTGCATCCATTTCATGCTCATAAGTTGGATTTAAGTTCATCTCTATATGTGTTCTTAGGATATAGTTCCTCTCATCTTGGTTATCATTGTCTCAATTTAGCATCTCAACATATATGTCTCCCATCATGTTCATTTTCATGAAGGTGTGTTTCCTTTTGTAAAATTTGAACAGATAGGCCAACAACCAGCCACTCCTTCCCAATCCACACACTTGCCCACCTTGATTACCTCCCTAAATTCTCCTTGATGACCCGCCAAACACCACACCTAGTAGATATCTGGAGTATGCTGGAAACAACTCTTGCCTCTCCTTCCAATTCACGAATTATGCAACTTCACAGCTCATTCCAAGATTTACGCCAAAATGATGATTATGCCAGCATCTACTTGCGTAAGGCAAATGCCTTGTTTGATGAACCTGCTGCGGGTAGCAGACCGATCTCCTTGGCAGAATTCAACTTGTATGTGTTTCGAGGGTTATGCAGCGACTTTAAGGATCTTGTAACCAGCTTACCAACCAGGGATGATCCCATCTCCTACACTGATCTTCATAACAGTTGTTGTAACTCATTTTTGGGCCCCCGGCACAAAAAGAAGAAAATACAAAAAAAACAAAAAAATATAAAAAATAATAGCAGTAAAAAGAGGATGCTAGAATGCTTAGAAAATGGTCAAAAATTGGTTGAGGAGGTTCAAAAATACAAAGATTGAAATTTGACGGTATATAGTTGACCGATGAGAGCCTTGTTGATGATGAAAATTTGATTTGAGGAAGAAAAGTCCAAAATCAAATGTTTATAGACTTTATTAAATTTTAGTGAAGGTTGAATTGGATTTATGAAGGGTTTGATTGCAAGAAAAAGTGATTTTTAAATATAGGCTTTAATCAGAAGAAATTAAAGTTCTAGGGTTAAATTATAATTTTTTAGAGTTGATTTAGTCAAATCAGGGGCTTAATTACATAAATATTGAAGTTTGATGGGCAATTAGAGAATCGATTGAAGAAATCCAAAACCAAGGACCAAAATAGAAAAAAAATGCAAATTGAAGGATTGAATCAGAATTGACACATTTTGGCACCATTTCAAATGGCGCGTTTTGGGTGAAACGACACAGTTTCAAAAAAAAAAAAGGGAATAAGCAAATGGTGCTGATTTGAACGGCACCATAAGCCTTCTTCTTCCCCTAGACACGCAGAGAACAGGGGAAGAAGAAGCATTTTCCCTCCCATTTTTTTCAACGCCACTTTCTCTCTCTCCACCCCACTTGCCCAAGGCACTACCCATACCCACCATACCCTGCTAACATGAAAAAAGAAACGGAACAATGCCTTGGGGTGGCTGTGCAGAAGCCGCCCCATGCCACCTTACCCTGCGCGGACAGGGTAGGGTGGCCCTCCCCCCCCAATTCCTATAAATACAGGGGGAGAACCAGGGAAGAAAAAAAGACATGAAAACACAGAGAAGGAAAAAACAACAGGAGAAAAAATAGAGAAGAGAAAACAAGGAACGACCGAGAGAAAAAAAAAAGGGAAAGAAAAAGGAGGAGGAAGGTGAGACAGAGAAGAAAAACCGAACAGAACAGACGAGGGTAGAAGAAAAAACAATAGAGATAGAAATGGAGAGGGGGGGACAGAGGGAGTTTTTTAGAAGAGAGAAGTCGAAACAAAGGGAAAGAAGGGAAAGAAGGGAAAGAAACAGTGGAGAAAACAAAAGAGGGCCGAGTGTTTTTAGTAGTTGAAAACAGAGAAAAAACTAGGGGGGGGGGGAAGGGATTTTGAAGAAGAGAAGAGAAAGAGACCGAGAGCAGAGTGAAAGAATAAATTTTTTTTAAAAAAACAAAACAGAGGAGAAGGAGGACTAACAGAACAAAGGAGAAAGAAAGAAAAAGAACTAAAGAGAGTTTAGAATAGGCCAGAAGGAGAGACAGACGCAGGGAAGGAAAAAAAAACAGAAAGAGCAAATCGACAAGAGGGAGAGAAGACACAGACAGCGGTGCCTCTGCACCGCGGAGAAGAAGCACAACAGCTATCATCGGGCTTCCCAGTCACTGCCACCGCCACCTTCAACAACCACTGCCGACTACAACCGTGCTTCCCCACTCCAGGTAACCTTCTCCCCTCCCCTGCCGCTTTTTATGTGTTCACCGTCATTTGCATGCAGAACGTGAGCAATTCATGTTCTGCAGCAAATGAAATTTAATTATGAAGCTATTGTCTACCTAATTATAATTAGCTAGTTACTGTGCAGCACAATAATTAGCTAATTATATTTAGCTGGTTACTGTGCTACGCGCACAGTAACCAGCCTTTTGTTCTGTCGGGCTGGAACATCAGCCCAGCCCACGCGGCTGGGCTGAGTCCAGCTTTGTAGCTGATAGGCCCAAATTTTCTTTTTTGGGCCAGGTTTGGCCCAGCCCAAAATGAGTGGGCTGCTCTGTCAAAAAAATATATTAAAAAATAATTTTGAAAAATTTGTGATTTTCCCGCATATTTTTCTATGCCATTTTGATTAATATCGATCTGTATTTTTATTTTATAAAGATACAAATCCGGTATTAAAATATCAAATTTTCAAAAAAATATCTTTGTTTTCATGTATACGGCCAAGTCTCTCAAAACTAAAAAAATCATGTTGTATTTTCATACAACAAAGAAAACTTCAAAAAATATATTTTAGCATGCTTTTTGGCTTAAAGTCACGAGAACTTGGCCAACATTTCAAAAAAAATAAAAAAAATATTTTTTTTTGTTTTAATGTCTAGGATTATGAATTTATACGTAAAATATATTTTTGATATTAAAATGATAGTTCTTTTATAGACATTAGAACGGTTACTCGATAAGATAAAGACCTCCTCACCAAAAAGGACTTTTCTTAAACCGAAAACAAACCAATGATTAGAAATACAATAAAACTATAACATATGTTAGATAATAAAACAATGTAGTTTACTTTAGGTACGACATATTTGGAGTGCTAATACTTTCCCTTTATGCAACCAGTCCTCGTACCCGATCTCTAAGACCAGTTAGGGTTTCTAGTGGCCAAAATACTAGGTGGCGACTCCCATCCCCCTTTTCCACTTATACTATACAAGAATTCCTTGTCTCCGCACATTTTCCAGAATAGATAGACTTATACATTCAACCTTGAGAGAGTGGATGATAACCGCGACGCCGCACCACATACAACAACAGTCTTTTTACACATGAAGTTCTCCACAAAGCTGCTCTCCAACCTGCCGTAACAACCCCTCTATTATGAACTCCAACATAGCAGCCAGTTGCGCTCTTTGTGCAACATCACTCTAGCTTCAATACTAGCAGACGAGGTCATTTTCGTGGGGGCTAGAGACACAACAATTCTTATCATGGCAATGATGGCAATGACTCAGCCTAGAATTTCAGCACTCACGGTTATACTTCAGGTCAGCAATTTGGACAACATGGAAACTGGCTCTACTCTAGTTCTCCTTCTTAGACAACAAGAAGTTTTAGGCAGCAAGGTAATCGTTTTGGTGGGTCTAGTCACAATATAAAGTGTCAATTCTGTTATGAATATGGGCATACTGTCCAATAGTGTTCTTAATTGGCCACTCATCCTCTCCAAGCCAATGCCAATCTCACATTTAATAATGCCCTCACAACTACTCTTCTTACTTGGTTTCTTGATACAAGTGCAAATCATCATATAACGCCGAATCTTACTAGTATGACTAGTTCAAAACCTTATCTTAGTAATGATCATTTGCATGTTCGTGATGGTAAGGGCCTTGTTATTTCGAATATTGCTCACTCTAAAATTCATTCACCCAACTGCACATTTACTTTATCCAATATTTTACATGTTCCTAACATTAAAAAACCTCTGCTATCTGTTCAAAAGTTTTATCTTAAGAATAACATCTTCTTTGAAATTCATTCCTTTCTTTTTTATGTTAAGGACCTCATGGCAAAGGAAGTGTTTCTTTCTGGTCATAGGAAAGATGGTCTATATGTTTTGTCTGAATTGTCTACAACATCCTTGCCTTAAATTTCTCATCTACATGTCTCTCTACTTCCGTTGATGTCTGACATCATCATCTTAGGCATCCCAATCCATGCATTCTGTATTTTTTTGTGAAAAATAAAAAGGTGTCATGTACATCAAATTAATTTAATTTTAATTGTCCTGCATGCCCTCTAGGCAAGTCGTCTCGTCTGACTCTGAGAACTACGAGTCATCAAACTTGAGCTCCTTTTGAATTGATTTTTAGTGATGTTTGGGGTCCCTCTCCTATGTTGTCACACTAATGGTTTTTGCTATTTTGTTATCTTTGTGGATGCTCATATGAAGTTTATCTAGTTTTATCCGTTGGTTACTAAATCTAATGTTTTTAATATTTTTCATCAGTTTCAGGCGCTCACAATTTTCTTTAAAAATTAAAACTAATCAAACAGATTAGGGTGGTGAATATCAAAAACTCAATACATATTTTAAAACAATTGGTATTCATCATTATGTGATTTGCTCGCACACTCATGAACAAAATGGCATGGTTGAACGTCGTCATAAATATATTGTTGAAACTAGGCTTACCCTTTTTGGGCAATGTCACGCTCCCCTTAAATATTAGAGTTATGCTTTTGAAAGTTCTGTTTATTTGATTAATCGCATGCCAACTCCGGTTCTTAATCATAAGATCCCTTTTGAATTATTTTAAAATCGTCTCCTGATTATGCTTTTCTTCGTACTTTTAGGTGTCTTTGCTTCCCATTCCTTCGTCCATACAATGCCCATAAGTTAGATTTTTTTTCATCCGCTTGTGTTTTTCTAGGATATAGTAACTCTCATGTAGGTTATCGGTGTCTTGATTTGTCATCCAAACGTATTTATCTTGCTTGTCATGTCCGGTTTCATGAAAATATTTTTCCTCTTGAAAAGTCTGAACAGATTGGAGTTCCATTATACCCTTCTGCTACCACTATACCCTTCACTTTACTCCATCCCCCGCCACCCTCTCCACCCCCTACACCTCCTTTGGCTCCCTTACCATTATCTACATGTTATTATCATGATCACTCTTCAGGTACAAGCTTAGATTCGCCACACTCGCATGTGTTGTCCATCACCCCTGCTAGCTCTACTATTTTTCCCCTATTGGTTCCCCTGTTGTCATTGTTGCCCTTGCAGTTTCTTCAGCTGGCTCTTCCTCATGGCCTGCACATATATTAAGCCTTTCACCACCAGGTTCTTACTATGATTCCCCTCAAGGAATTAACTTATTTGTTGATCTGTCAAAATTTCATCTTCAGCAAGTCCCGACCAGTGTCTCCTCCACTCCACCTTAGCTGGCCCGTACCCATCATATGGTCCTTCACCCACGTCCAACCAAAGATGCTAACTTCAGTATTGCGATTGCCTCACGGGTTGTATTGTTACCTCAACAGGAGCTGCTATCATTTAAGGATGCCAACAGGTATTTGGTTTGGCATAACGCCATGCAGGAAGAAATCTGGGCACTTCACTCAAATCAAACTTGGTCGTTGGTGCCCTCTCATCCATCTATGAATGTTATTGGTTGTAGGTGGGTGTACAAGATTAAACGACAGGCTGATTGTCAGATTGACCAATATAAAGCATGGTTGGTTGCCCACGACTTCACTCAGCAAGAGGGGGTTGATTATTTGGAGAGGTTTAGTCCGGTGGTTAACCTATAACGGTTCACCTTGTGCTTATTATTGTTGTCTTATATGGTTGGAACATTCACCAGTTGGATGTTCATAATGCTTTCTTGAATGATATTCTTCGGGATGAGGTATACATGGCACAACCACTTTCATCTTATGTGTGTCAGTTTCATAAATCTTTGTATGGCTTGAAACAAGCACCTCGAGCTTGATATAACCAGTTGAGCAAGTTTTTAATTTCCATTAGATTTCAGGCATCTAAGGTTGACACTTCTCTGTTTACTCTCTCCCTCGATGGTGCCATGATTTATTTGCTTGTGTATGTTGATGATATTTTACTGACCGGGAGTAACTCAGCTTTGCTTCATAGCTGATTACTTTGCTGCAAATAGAATTTAAGTTTCGAGATTTGGATTTTGTTCATTTCATCTTGGACATTGAAGTTAAACCTACTACTATGAGTATCTTATTAAGTCGACACAAGTATGCGCTCGATATTATCCAACGAGTAGGTATGACTTCTTGCAAATCAATTAATACTCCTTTATCTACCTCCTCTAAATTAGGAACGGTACTCTTCACACTAATCCGACTGTACCGGCAAATTCTTGGGGCACATAAATCTATCTCATTAGCAGCTCTTTCGAGATGATAAATTATTTTATAAAAATTTGAGAAATATACATGCCAAAATGACTAGTCCTACCAAATACTTGATGAACCTCTAAAAAGGAATTCCATCGAGCATCTAACACCCTTTATTAACCTCTGCACTGAGGTCATGTTTACCAGTATCTTGTTTAGAATTTCATCGACTTTGAAAATTGGACCCTATTTGATGTCATGTTTAACGTTCGGAAACGTCTTCAAGGGGTTTTCAGTTATGAAAATGGAAACTCATGAACATTAATTTTCTTGAACAGTTAAGATAATGGAGAGAAATAAGTTTGTATGAATAATTACAGGTGCTTATTATTTTTGTTTTTTTTTTTTTGAAATAGGGTGCTTATTATTGTTGTAGCTATTCTTTTGAATTTATATATTTAAAGTTGTGTATAATAATAATAATAATAGTATAATGCACTATATATGATAACAACATTATATAAGGCATATACATGTATAAGTTAGTTGTCATAGCAGATACATTTTTTACAATTCTTACTCTCAAGTTAAAGTTAAAAATATCAATGAAGCATGAGTTTATGAATTAACTTATTTTTTTTTATCAAATTTAAAAAATTCTATAGATAAAAAGTAAAACAAAATTGGAAACTAGCAAATCAGAATTTATAGGCATGTACATATAAGTAAACAAAGCAAATACAAGAAGACAGGCTCCTTTGAACAAACAAATACAACAAAAAAGGGAAAAAGCGCCCTGAACAAAAGATGTCAAGACCAGCAAGCTTAATAAAATCAGCAAACAGACGCCAAAAAGCAGAGGATATGTGGCATCGCAGCAGAAGACATATCTTGCAACAGAGGCGCAAAACCGTCACCACTCATTAAACCTCAAACAAACAGTCAGAACAGCAGCTGGACAAGGGCAGTACACCAGCCAACACATAGAGCAACTAAACCAAGGCAGAAGCCCTGCAGGAGCAGCCTCAACACATTCTTCACACAGAAGTCATGTGCAGATAACATAAGGAATGCACAGCACCAACGCAACAGCTGGCTAGCAAGAGCATATCAGAAGCAGAACACGCTCTCCTCTAAATCTGAGGAAGCAAGAGCAAAGCAAACCTGGAGCAATACTTGCCTCCAGGACACCCCTATCACAGAAAACACAAACACAGCATCGGAATGACAGGAGAAAAAGTGGCGCAGTAAGCCATTAATTTAAATCCAGCAAACCAACAAAACATTCACCAGCAAACCAATCGGACAACCCACAGCAAAAACTGTAAACAGCATCAACCCAAAGCCAAAGTGGGAAGCCCACTCCAACAAACCACAGCAGCTAAAGCCAGCCCCAAGGGGCCCTTCAACAGCAGATTCACAATCTGCAGTAGACCTGCAAGAGGCTGTCCCTTCATTTTCATGGGAATTACTTGTGAACATTTTATGGGACCACTCAAATCGCAGTCCTGGACTTCACATCATAGCGGGCTCTAGCTTACTTTTCCACCACAGGTTTGCTCATGAACCAGCTAATTAGTCCTCCTAATTGTCATAATTCGAAGGAGCCAAATTATTCAGCGACATAGACTTAAAATCTGAATATAGCATGCATATGCAAGTGGTTGATGTTACATTTTGAGAATGAAACTTTCAGCATAAAACTTCAAGTTTTTTAAAAGTAATCTAAATTTAATTATTAAATTTAACACGATAACAAGGCTATTCTGACCGAACAATTCATAAAATATATTAAAATCTAATTTCACTTGAAAACTTAAGAAAATCGATTGTAAATAAAAGAGAGTGTTAGAGAACGTATGATACATCTAATACATATAGAAAACAAAACAATATATTTAAAAGATTGATTGGATTGCAAATTACAAAGCATAATGAAAAAAAGGAAAGTGGTAATTAGAAACTAGGATGGAAAATACTTTGGAAATAACAAAAAAAAATTATTGGGAGATATGGTTGATTTGCCGTTGCGGAATTTATAAATCCTTTCTCATATAATTAATTTATGAGTTGATTTGGAAAATTGTTGATTACGGCAGACATACAACCAAAGTTTTTCATTCTGTAAATATTTCTTTGTAAATATTTCTTTGTTTTCTCTGTATTCATCTTTTCAGAAAATATATATACAAGGAAGTAAGTAAACCTAGTATACCTAGACTCCTATTCTAGGTATGACAATAATATGTACAAGGAAACAAATAGATTTCCCTATAATCCGGTAATCCACACATATCTCGCCAGCTAATACACAAATCATATCAACTGACACTCCCTTTCAAGTTAGTGTATAGATATTTTTCATGTCCAACTTGTCAATCATACTATAAAAATCTTTGTTTGATACTGTCTTGATAAGGATATCAGCTAGTTGACTTGGAGATTTAACAAACGAAAAACATATAATTTTTTGATATAGCTTCTCTTTAATAAAATGACAATCCACTTCAACATGTTTGGTTTGATAATGTTGAACAGGATTGTGTGCAATCTAAATTGCCACCTTATTATCACAGCACAAATTGATAGGATCCGTATATTTGATCTCTAAATCCTTCGAAACACTCTTGATCCATAACAACTCACATATTCCATGAGCCATCCCTCAAAATTCTGCTTCTGCAGATCGTGCTACATCTTTTTGTTTTTTACTTCTTCAAGTAATCAAATTCCCTTCCATAAAGGTCAGATATCGAGACATAGACCTCATTGTTGTTTGATCTCTTGTCCAATCTGTATCAGTATAGCCTTCTATTTGAGATACCATTCTTCGAGTATAATAAACCTTTACCAGGTGAACCTTTAAGATATCTCAAGACCCTGTAGACTACATCCATATGCTCCTCACTAAGTGCATGCATAAATTGGCTCACAATACCTACAACGCATATGTTATATCAGGTCTAGTATGGGTTAGGTAAATTAACTTACCCACAAGTCTTTGATACCAACCCATATGTGTAGGGACTTGATCTGAAAAGATCCCAAGTCGATGATTTATTTGTATTGGTGTTTCAATAGGTTTGCAAACTAGCATTTCACTCTTACTTATAAGATCCAATATGTATTTATGTTGTGAAAGAGAAATTCCTTGTTTGAACCTTGCTACTTCAACGCCAAGAAAATACTTTATTTGTCCCTAATCTTTCATTTTGAATTATGCAGACAAGTACTCCTACAATGTCTTCATTTCTTTAAGATCATCACCTGTCAAAATCATGTCATCTACATACATAATCAATATTGTTACCCTTCTGTCTTTATGTTTTACAAAAAGAATATGATTTGCATTGCTCTATTGATAACTGGTTGCTTTCATTGCCAAAGAAAACCTCCCAAACCAAGCTTGAGGAGATTGCTTCAAACCGTACAGAGATCTTTTTAGTTTGCACACTCTATCTTTGTGTTTGGAACTTTGTTTTATTCAAGGCAAAAGTTCCATGTACACCTCTTCTTCTAGATCACCATTCAAGAAAGCATTTTTTACATTGAATTGTTGTAGGGGCCAATCTTGGTTTGCAACTATGGATATAAGTATACAGATGGTGTTGAGCTTGGCTACTGGTGAAGGTCTCTTAATAGTCGATACCATATTTCTAGGCATTCCCCTTGGCCATGAGTCTTACCTTATATCTATCAATGCTTCTATTTGCTTTAAGTTTAACATTGTATACCCATCTATACCCAATCGCCTTTTTTCCTTCTGGTAACACAACAAGTTCCCAATTGGAGTTTTTCTACAAGGCTTCCATCTCTTCATTCATAGCCTTTTTCCACCTTGGATCTGCCAATGCATCCTGCACATTACTAGGAATAGATACTTTGGACAATTGATTAATGGTTAGGGCATAAGATTCTAAAAGTCTATGAGAAGAGACATAGTTATTGATAACATATTTAACATTAGTTTTAATGTTCGACTCATATTGTTTCTTTGTAACACTTTTATTAGGTCTCTATGAATACCTGGGAATGGGTTGAGATGTATCCTCAATGGTGGGATTATCTAGGATATGCTGGGTAGAAGACTTTACGGTTGATGGTGCCGGCAAGTCAATCATTGCAATGTCTTCCTCATCGAGGTTCGCAACTTCTATGTCAATTGCACCTAATTCAATCATCTCAGCATCTTCCTTATTGTGGTTTATAGCTTCTGTGCCACCAACATAATCCTTACAAAGGTCATTGTCCAATGATAAATTCCTTTCGTTTGGAATAGTTTGAGTATTAATGAGCAAAGTAGCATTGTGCTTGTTGCTACTCATCCTCTTTTTAAATGCCTTTAGTTTCATAAAAACATCATCACCCTCACTATTATCGTAAACAATATTGTAGCGCTCACCCTTTACATGCACATTCTCCTCTTGGAGAGGAGAGCCCAAGTCGCCTGCTAAATAATAAGGATTCATTTCTTAGAAGGAGATATCAAGAGATACATGTAGCTTACAAGTTTGTGGGCAGTAACATCTGTACCCTTTCTAAAAATTAGAGTAACCGATGAATACACAATATTGGGCACAAGGATCAAGTTTGCTACGCAAGACTTTAGGTATGTGAACATACACGGTGCAACCAAAGGTTCTGGGTTTCAAGTTTGGTTGATGGGGTGTGTCAAATAAGGTTTGTAATTTCTGGTGTGGGGTTTGAAAATCAATCACTCTAGAAGGCACTCTATTAATAATGTAGACAGTAGACTTGATAGCCTCTCCCCAATAAAAGCGAGGCATATGCATTCCAAAAAGGGATGCATGTACCACCTCCATGATCTGCCTGTTTTTCCTCTCAACAAGGTCATTTTGTTGGGGTGTGTAGTTGCAAGAAGTATGATGTTTAATATCTTATTATTGAAGATAATCACCAAGTGATTTCTCAAGAAATTCTTTGGCATTGTCGGATTGCCATACCTGAATCTGTTTATGAAATTGAGTTTTCACCTTCTAAAATTCCCGAAAACCAGTACTAGCATCACTTTTTTTTATGAAGTAAGGATACCCACGTCATACGAGTGTATTCATCAATAAAGGTAATAAAATAACGAGCTTTAGACAAAGACGAGATTGTTGCAGGTCCCCAAATATTAGAGTGAATTATAAAGGGTTCAAAGCTTTTATTTAAAGAGGGGAAATAAGGTTTTCGATGGCTCTTTTCCAATTTATAAATGTCACACTGAAAATCCAAAATATGCAATTCCATAAACAAACTGGATTTCATTTTCTTAAGATAACTAAAGGAAAGATGTCCTAGCCTTTTATGCCAGAGCCACACCTTAGATAGTTTCTTATCCCCCTTCATCGCAAAACAAGCCTTGTTGTACTGTCATTCGCCAGCTATTGTCAATTCCAAGTAGTAGAGGTTGCCCCGTTTAACACCACAACAAAGAGTCTTTCGGGTCAGAATATCCTGAAAAGCACAATAAAAAAGGCAAAAATTAACAGTGCAATTTAGTGCTAAAGTGATTTGGCTTACATATAACAAATTACATTCAAGAATAGGAATAACCAATACTGTATCGAGAGCTGTGACAGTAGTTAGAGCAACGGAGCCCTTCCCTGTAATAGGGGAGATACGATCACTGGTTGTAGATATGACCTGTTGGGATGATGGGTGAAGATTTTGTAATTTACTAGTCTCTAATCCACTACTAGAAATTCGCTAAATAGCAACGGATTTACAGACGGAATATTTCTGTTGGTAATTTGAGGTCCAAATTACCGACGGACACTATTCCGTCCGTACTTCAGTCGGTAACTACCGACAAAACATTTTCGTCGGTAGTTACCGACTGAATTACGGACGAAAAATTTTCCGTCATAAAAAAAAGACGGGTCGCTGACGTGGAGGTTTTGGCGGGTTATTTTTTCTAACGGAATCACCGACGGATTCAAAAAGACAGCTCGTACAGCGACGTGACCGATTCGCCGTTTATATTGCCGACGGAATCACCGACGAATTTGAAATGGCAGATCCGTACGGTGACGTGTCGATTGTTCCGTTAGAATCATCGACAGTTTCACTGACGGAGTGTCCGTCGGTGAAACCGTCAGGAAAAGTTAATATATGTCCGCTCTGCTGACTCTCTCCTCCCCTATTTCTCCTTAGTCTTCCTAATCCCAACTCTCCCCATTTGCAAACAACCAGCCCCCCCAAACAAAAATCTCCCTCATATCAGCACAACAAGTTATATTTCTTGAAGTTTTGTGATCATAGCATCCGTGTTCTGATTTACCTACGGATTTTATCAATTTTTGTTAGTAAATCTATCTTTTTAAATTTTAACATTTAATTAAATGTCAATTTTATTGTTTTTTTAGTATATGTATTTTGTTAGTAGATGTACATGTTTTATTGTTATTTCTCAAACAAACTTGTAGTATATGAAAGTATAATTCTATACCTGTTATGGTTTGTTTTAGATTTTGTAAGATTGTATTTGTTTGTAAATTGTTAAAACTTTAAAGACCTACCGAAGTACATGTGCTGTTTTGAAATAATTAATAGCTTGCTTAATGGGTCCGTTTAAAGTTTTATCAATGGTATTGCGGAGTGGTAATTTCCATAAATTTATATATTTTAATTTGTATGGACGTTGATAAATGATAATGAATATTTAATAGTTATGAGAAGTTGTGATTGGTTTGTTGGATAATCTCGAGGTAAAGTAATATTTTTGCAAGTTTATTTACCTAACTTAGTTAATTAATACAT
>Ga0325402_1000396_pt1 | contig 29552 bp, 23 predicted proteins | sample PopdelMetagenome_22_FD_207212 | JGI IMG/M metagenome (GOLD analysis project Ga0325402, IMG submission 207212) | Populus deltoides microbial communities from Bellville, Georgia, United States - Xylem-PdKOR-R3 | ecosystem: Host-associated > Plants > Phyllosphere > Stem > Wood/Secondary xylem... | reverse complement strand
GAATGTTTGAAATCCAATTTATTTGAGTTCTTGAAGGAATAATCAAATGTTAGATTTTGTTACATTAAACACTGTTTAATGACCAAAAAACAGTTCATGTTTTTCTAAGATTAATGCTCGTTCATTAATTTATTCTTAATACGGTTTTTTTTTTAATTATTAAGGAAAAACATGCATTTTTTAATGTAAAGAAATTAATCCTTAAATTAATTTTTACATATTGGTGGTGAGTCATTTTCTAGTCATAGCTATAGTCTCTTAATTGATGCATTGATGGGGAAAAAATTCAATTTTTTTTTCAAAATCAAAACTAGAACAATAAATAATTAATAAGTTAAAGTAATTAACATTAGGGTTAATTTCCTCTCTTTTTGAGAGATCTCAAATCCCCTTTGCAATAAAAAAAAATCTGAAATGATAACATGAAATAAAATTAATTATAATTTACATCAAACTCCCCAATGAATATATATAGAAAAACAAACAAATGAGATTCCGTAACTTTCCTTTAATTTATTGGTCATTATATATTTTAAATTCCTTTAAAACTGAATCGGCGAAGGGAGTTTAAATATCACTAATTAAGGAAAAAAAATAAAGAAACTAAAGAAGAAAGAAGAAGAGAAGAAGGTTCCATTCAAAATCTTAGGTGGAGTTGGTGCTTGCGAGTTGCGAGTGCTTGTCAAGGAAGCCACTAATATTCCGAGTTAAACATTGTGGTTTGGCAAGTACGAAGTCCAACATTTGAAAGTCAAAAACAAAGGTTTGAATCCATCAAGCCTCGAATGACACACTACCAAGTGTTTAACAAGTCAAGGTCTTCTTGCCAAGCCAACCATATGGAATCATGAGAAAATCTTTAAGAACAGCCTTGTCATTGCATTTCTGTCTAAAAAGCTTTTAACATGTGATAAACCATCTGTGGCAACGCAATTCTTTGCATAGCCAGCTCAAGATCATACCTCTCTCTCTCTCTCTCTCTCTCTCTCCCCCTCTCTTGGCTCACAAAATGGAATCCATGTCTCAGAAACAGGCCGCTAGGGGAAGGTTACAGCTTCCAACAAGACAAGCACTCGGTGAGGGCAGTAGGGTTAGAAGAATTAATAATCAAGTTGTATCGATACCTCCTAGGCCACGCTCAAGTACCTGTACGTGCTCAAACCGTCCGGGGTCGGTCAGGTGTAGCAAGCATGGCTACATGGTGCCCGGTGACAAGTTGATCAGAAGACATCAAGCAAATAAAGAGATATTAAGAAGGGCATTAGCACCACCAAATCGGAGGTTAACCCTTCGGTGGTTTAACTTCCGGCCAACGCCTAGTCGGCTTTCTAACATGTCCATGGCCTAGTTAATTTGCAATATCTTGCCTCTTCTTTTTTCTTCTTTTGTGAGTGAGTTTGAACAGATGGCTGTTCTGTATTTTTCTCAAAAAACGATTTTGTCTATATGTGAACTAATTAACAGCAGTTTTCTTTTTTTTTTTCAACATCTTATGACTACATGACTACTACATTAATATGGCATCGTTGTTTTTCAAGCTTCTGGGAAATCATATGTCTGCTTGGATAGTCAATGTAATCTTGACACTTTCATACGGTATTGGTATGCTTCGTTGAATATTCAACTGAGAATAATAAATTAGTTCTTGAAGTTGTGTTGAATTTAGAAATTCACAAAGCTGCCCTATTCTTGGTGTTAAAAGGAGGGATGATTTGGTATTCTCCAAATTTCATTAAGAGAAGAAAAATCCCAGAAAATGAGTAGTTAAAGCTAAAAATTATCGAAGTGCTTTTTAGAGTAGGAAAAGCTAAAAATTATTGAAGAGCTTTTTAGAGTAGGAAAAGCTAAAAATTATTGAAGTGCTTTTTCAAGTAGTAAAAGCAAACATTTAGTGCATTTTGAAGATGATATGTGGACGAGGGCGCATGCAGCCACAATGTGCACGGAATCATGATCTAGCTGGATTAGAGCAGTGGACGCGTTTTGAAGTCAAAAGATATATAGCTGGGTAAGAGCGTGTTTGGCAATGTGGTTGTGGGTGCTTTTCAAATAGTTTTTTGTGCCGAAATGCATGCCAATGATTTTTTTTATTTTTTAAAAATCATTTTTGACATCAGCACATCAAAACGATCCAAAAAGTACAAACCGCACTCAATTTTAGCAAAAAAAAAAATTCAAATTTGCACGAAACGCAGGTACAAACACAGTACCAAACGTTCTCTGAAAGATGTGTATGTGTGTAATAATTTAAATTTTTTATTTTTTTAATTTAATTTTTTTTATATGTATTTTCGAATTTGATATGTTGATATTAAAAATAATTTTAAAAAAATAAAAAAATATTATTTTGATATATTTTTAAATGAATAACATTTTAAAAAACAACAGTTATCATATTTTCAAATATTTGTTTAATCCATCTTTTTTTTTTTGGTTTTTTTATATTTTTTTAATATTAATTTATTTCTTTTTTTTTCTTTTTAATCTGTTAAAGCTAAGAGTAAATCTTATATTATTATTTTTTATTAATATGAATCTCTAAACCAGCTTAATATATCTCAATTAATAGTATAAACCCTAAAATTAACCTGTAACAAATCCTATATTGTTTTGATTTGAAATGTTGTTATTTGTCTCGGCTGAGATTCAGTATCTAATTATTGTTTTTTTGCGTTAGAAAGAAGAAACGAATAACACGTAATTGATGATCAGGGTTATCTTGAGTGATAATAGAACCTACTACAATTGTCTGGATTGTTGGAATGGAGACAAGTAGTGAATCATTCAATCAAAAGCCTCTTTATGTCCCGGTTGCTCCATCATCCACTTTCTTCCCTTCTCTAATAGCACTGCGACTGCAACTCGTTTTCTTTCTTATGGAAGAGGGCAACTGTGGTTGCAGATAATCATCATTGTCTTTGTTAACCGTGCCTGCCTGCAGATTTGAGATTGAAGCTGCCATTGGAATGGTGGGTTTTGAAATTGTATTTCATTTGGGTGATCAGGCATTTCTTTATATATGCTTACCTGGTAAATTCTTCTATGTTTCATGGAAACTTTCCATTACTATGATTTTTACAGCTGTTAGGAAGTATCTCAAGAAGAGTATAATAATCATCAATAAACATAAATACGCAAGGTTGCAAGATGCGTGGGGTATATACGATAGCCAGTCTGTCCAGCAACTTTCGGCATTGCTATTCTTGCATCAAGATATGGGGTCACGCTGTGGTCTCCTCTGTCAAAGCCCTCATGACAGCATTGAGCTGAGCAACTATCCCGTTTTCTATATTGCTCGTGATTTTTTGCACTTCATCTACTCCTGTGAAGAGAAAAAAAATGGGTTAGAAAAGGAGAAGACAACTCAAAGCATATCATAACTTCTTGTGCGGCCATTGGTGTATCCAAATAAGACAGTATAGAACAGTTATGCGGTATACCTCAGGGGAACCTTTGGACAGAGAACTGGAAGAAGCTTCTACTGTTGCCTCTGATATTCGTGCTTCTGATTTCTCGTTTGAATAACTACCAAAGTGAGAAGAAAAAAATCAGCAGTTTTAGAACTCCAGACTCAAGTCAAAAAACAAAACATCCTTTTATCACCAGACCAAACAGAATAAGGACAGAGAAGACTTTGCTGTGCCATGTCATGTTAGAGAGCTTCTTGTGCTCAGGGAGATGCATGGTCCTCCGTGTCCACTTCCCCAACCCAAAAGCATAGACTTATGGGTTATGGGTTCATCTTATATACAAACACTTTGCTTTTATATTTATCACTCATATTGGCATCCAACATGTCAAGACCAAATACACGACGGAGTTTGGCATAACTTCTGCTTCTACTTTTAAGTGTTTTTCAAAAGTATTTTTGGCTTGAAAAGACATCAAATTAATGTTTTTTTAGTGTTTTGTGATGTTTTGATATGCTGATGTCAAATTAAAAAACAAAATCTAAAAAAAATCATTTTGATGCATTTTCAAGTGAAAAGCTATTTTGAAAAACATTCTGTACTACAATTCCAAATACCCCTAAGTACTGGAAGATTCTAAATAAATTTCTAGCAGAATTGTAAGAGGGACCACTGGAGATCTCCAAACCAGAAATTCATGTGAGAGAATTAGGAAACAAAAAACTTATATACATCCATATTTCACTCGGAAATATTTAGTGTATCAAAATTGTCTCTAAGAAATAATAATAATAATAAATAAAAAAAGGTATCTCAGTTGTGTAATGGAAATATCCAGTGTGCTCGAATAACTGGGACTTATAACTGTTAATTATTCACATGCGTTTCCTAATCACATTTCCTACGAAAAAGAGTCCATTAATGTCTTCCCAGTCTTCATTACCTAATGCATGACAGTTCAGAAAGAAACAATATGCTACTTACGTGGACAGTATGGTCACCCAGATGAGTTCTACACAATCCACCCAAAGGAGTCTTTGTTCTACAGGAACCACACCATATGTAATAAGATGAGCAAATGGCCAAAGCTTCCATCCTGCCTGAACAGTAGACCACATTAAACAGAACAAAATTAAGCCAGGTTGTGAGCAAGAAAAAACTAACTACTAAATTCATGTGTTTCGATCCAATAGTCCAAGTAATAAACAAAAACCAGACTTCAAGCACATAATTCGGCTTAGATAAACTGAAAACGAAAATGCTCCTCACCACTTGACCATTTTGAACAGAAAATCAACAAATTTGAAACTTGTTAAGTTGAGGCTTGTCAGTTATAAAATAATTTATGTGCTCATTAAAGTTTTAGAATGGTTGCAAACTAACATTTAAAATTATGAATAGAAGATAGAGCCATACAAATGAGACCACCATGCATATTAAATTCATGGGTCTCAAACATCCAACTATTAATGCAGAAAGGAAATATTCAAAACCAGTAATGTGGTTTTGCCAGATAGCAGTCTTTCTAACTCCATTACCAGGTGATAATAAGAGCAAACACTAGATCAAAGTTTGGTTCTGGACACAAAGAGGAAAGGGAAGAAGGTTCTCTTACTGTAAGCATCGGCCAAAATGTAGCTGTCAGTTCACTGAAAATGCTGGCGGGCGATTCCAGACGCAAGAATCCCAACACTGTGAAATAAATGCTGTTCCAAGCTGCTGCCCACAAAGTTTGGTCGAAGGCCACTTTGACAGGAACCACCCACCAATCTTGGAATGGAAAAAGCTCCTAGAAGACAGTAAATTGATTGAGTAAATCACTGAATACATCATTATGCCTATTAAACTTCAAAGGAAACTTGAAGTACATTAATCACCTCGCAAAACTGGTAATAGTAATGTGAAAGGGAGCCGTGTAATGTAAAGCCAACAACACCTGATCTAAACATTCTTGTGCGGTCAAACTCAAAAATTGGTTTACCTTCATAGCACTGAAGATGAAACAGAAACAACCAAGTAAAAGGATGTATACACAAGAAAAAATAGAATATCACAATATTGGTTTCACGACATTTACAAACCTGTGCAATCCAATCCCCAACGGAGTAGACCACACCACTAATCATCATTTTCGCTAAAACTGGGTTTGTCTTTAGAGCTTCCTCATAAGCAGACCAGTTGTGTTGAGGTGCATATCTTAATATTTCAAAGAGTGTCCACCCCTAGTAGAAAAGTGAAAAATAGATCTTGAAGATCTAGTGGATAAACAACTACAGAATTTAGGAATACAAAAGGACATCAAGAAAATAGATAACACATCCAATTATGTCATTCTGCAATGCTTACGGAAATGAGAAAAAAGAAAAGTTAACATCAATAGCATGCAACATCTTAAATTTAAAACACACCAAGAAGGTTTGGATGGATGAATTAAAACAACCAGAATACCAATTAAGGGTTTTAATGAATCTTCTGTACAAGAAACCAAGAATTCTCTCAAGTCTCAACTCCTTAATATCAAGCTGCATATTTTTGTTTGACCCATAAGTCCCAAACTTTTATCACCATAACCACAATTTTCTAGCAGTCTTAGCCTGCTAGACAAAGCCTTCAGCTTCCATAAAAAATCAGATCTGAATTGCAAAAGTTGAGCAAAAGGACACAAATCCAAAGCTAAAGGTGAAAGCCACGAAAATCATATTGCTTCAAAGCCAAGAAAAGGGAAATTAACTTGAAGCTACTTTTATTTCTCAAGAAAAGCTAAGCATGAAGAACATAAGAAGAAATGGAGATACCCTTGTATTGTCCAACAGGAACAAATTTCATAAGTAGCATGACAACAATAAAAACAAAACTCTAAACAACATATAAAGCAACCAATTATGATTTGATTTGTTCTAAAGACACATAATAAATAAGCTTTTACTTACGTGCCAGTAATCATGGTCAATTGTGAGCAACTTGGTAATAGCATAAGTACCAGCAGCAAGAACAATCGTTGCATTGATGGTCCTATCAATTAACCTATCGGACTCCAATTCCCTCTCTCTACTCTCTCCATCAAGACCAGAACTTGAAGCTGAAGAGAATCCTTCAAAAGAGAGCTGCCCTTCACTCCCCCCAAACCCACTAACCTGAGGAGCCAACTCGGCCCCTTCTCTCTCTACTTGACTCGCTACCATCCCTTCTTGCTGGTCTACACTGTCACCACTTTGTACTGGAATAACATCAAACTCTTCTTGGAAAACAGAATTCAAGTGCCAGCTCGGAATGTTTCTAGAGAAAGCTTGGCTCTTTGGCAATTTTGGGGATAGAAACTGAGGGTTTTGCAGGTTTTTTGAAATGGTCTTTTTGGGTTTTGAAGGAGGAAGGAGACTGCGAGGAGAAATGGTGTGTAAAGCAGCCATTTTTTGGCTACCGAGTTGAGGTTGGGAGGAACTGAGTTGAGTTGATCGAGTTATCAATCTAACTGTTTGCTTCTCCAAATTGGAGCGTGTGGAGGTAGTTAGGTTATAACAATAGGTTTTTGATTCGGTGTACTACTGACTATGATATCACATTAGCTTACTTGGGTTTATTTTGATGAACAACTGTGATGAGGTCTTGCTATGTGGGGTCAGGCAACAAGAAATGCTGAATGGTATTTTGATGATGAGGAGATGAAATTCTATTTTGAGATAGAATGTAGAGGATAATTATTGGCTGAAATTATGAGATGATGAATGCAGTCCACATAAAAGAAAGGCCAGCAGCAGCTCAATGATTGGGAAAATCTAAAATCAGTCCTCTAACTATACACACAGTTTAACTAGATACCTAAACTAAATATTTAATCAGTTGAATCCTCTTAGTAATAAACGGGAACGTTTCCCATTATTAAAAGAAACTAAAAGGAGTAGTTATATTACTAAGTATTTTTTCCTGTTCCTATAGATTTATTGGCAATATGGACTGAAAAGCAAATGATGATTTATATTAGTTTTTTTTTTCTATTTATTTGCATAGTAAAATAACTAATGTCCTTTGAGTTAAAAAAAATAATACAACTGTGGGGAAGGGCACTTTCGGTTATTTCATTTCAAGTGCGCAATAAAATTACCTAAATATCCTTACATTGAAATTGTCTTTCCCTTTAGTCAAGGGGTTTTATTGTCCTTTCCGTTTGGTTTTTCAGTAGTTACCAAGTCTGATTAGGGGCACTTTAGTATTTAGACATATATATAATATTAATTTATTTATAAAATTTGGTTGCGCGTTAATGCCTCCCACGCTATTCGGAATAAGGGTACAGCGTCATCTAACAGTCAAACTCCAGTTTCCACGACGATGTTTTAATTTTCACGTGGTTGCCTCTATTATTGGGCAGCGTATATGGCAAAAAATATCGGGTTTTGCATTGGTTGCCATTTCTTTTTTCCTTCTTTCTTTCCTCGCTCATCTTTAGTTTCAAAGCCTACCCTGCATATTTTCAAAGCAACCCTTTAATTTTTTTTCTTTTGAATTTGGTCTCTATTTTTTTATTATTTCTTTTATCTTAAATAATCAATGGAATTGGAATTTTCTTTCCATTTAACCCTCATTTGATTTTCTTGCTTTTTAGATTTAATCCTCGTTCTTTTGATTGTTAAGTTTTTTTTAACCATTCTTTTAATTAAATTATCCTTTCAATTACATTCCTCAGTATTTTATATCATTCTTTTAATTGCATCCCTTAATATTTTAACTCATTTTATTTTATATCAGATTTAGCCCTTATTTTTTTTATTGCTATTTGTTTTATTTTTAATCCTTTTTTATTAGAATTTTCTTTGATTTTGTCCTTCAACATTTTATTTATCAAGATTCTGTTAACCTTTTAGGGCACAGGTTTGAAAGATTAGATCGGATTCACTCATATGTTTTTTTTTCAGGTCCTTTTTTACAATTGACTTTTTCTGATTTCATCCTTCTATGGGATTATCTCAATCTCATGTGCCATGTCACAAGTTTCATGTGTTAACCCAGCTTGACTCGCTCCAATATTATTTATTATTATTATTATTGTCATTGCCTATTTTCTTATCATATTATTAAATTAATCAAGATTTAACTTGACTTTCAAGTTTTTCTTACTTCTATATGATCATTATCGTTGCCTAAATATTTTTTTAACACATTAAAAAAAAAATTATATGGCTTGTGGCATGGCATGGGCCACCAGTCTAGTCAATATCTATTAGTATTTTCCATCTAAATTACATATAAATATATTTAATAATGTAGTGTTTGGTTATTGTTTTAGGATAGAAATGATAGAGACAGTAAAGACATAAATATGTTTGGATGACTGAGACACTGCATAAAAATAAATGTCTTTGTAACAGTTTTAGAATAAGTTTTATGTACTTTCAATAAAAGAGATGTATATTTAGAGATAATATTTATTATTTTTTAATTCTTAAAATATCCTTATAAACAACTCTAAATTTTAAAATTATTCAATTAATACATGTAAGAATAAAAAAAGTTATTGTCATATTTTTAAAATTTAACTCAGGGCTCGATTTAGGACAAGGCTCGGGTCATGAGTCAGGAGGGTCAACATGGGTTAACCCAAGTCAACGTAAGTATAAAAGTAGTTATTATTATAGTTTTAAAACCTGACTCGAAGGTCATTCCAGAGCAAGGCCTAAGTCACGAGTCAGGTTAACTGTTGACCCGAGTCAATATAAAGATAAAAATGGTTTTTATTATAATTTTAAAACCCAACTTAGAGATCAACACGAGGCAAGACCTCACTCACGAGTTGGGTTGATCATTAACTTTGATTAATATAAGGATAAAAGTAGTTATTATTATAGTTTTAAAACTCAATTCAAGGTTAACCCTAGGCAAGCCCCGAGTCACAGGTCGAGAGGGTCAACTTGAATTAACATAGATCAACGTAAGTATAAAGTGGTTATTATCATAGTTTTTAAACCTGACTTAAAGATTAATCTTGGACAAGGCCTAGGTCATGTATCGAGAGTGTGGACTAGGTTGACTTAAGACGATGTAAAAATAAAAATGATTATTATCATAGTTTTAAATCTAACTCAGGGGTTGGCCCAAGTCGCAGATAAGGGGGTCATCTTGGGTTGAACTGAGTCAATGTATGGGTAAAAGTGGTTATTATTATAGTCTTAAAACCTGAGTTGAGATTCAACTAGGGGTAAGGCTCGATTCATGAGTCATTTGGGTCAACCCAAGCTGATCCAATTAAAAAAAACAAAGCAACCTTGTTTTAACAAAAAAAAATCAACGGTTTTTTACCCGTGTTTTATCTTGAATCACGGGTTGACTCGAGTTTTTGACCTGGTCAGGTTAGGTTAATCCGTCATTTATTTTTTCTTAGACTCAAATCAGTCCAAACCCACGGTCCCAGGTTGACTCGCCAGACCAGTTCGGGTTTTATAACTAAAGTAATTGCAATATAATTAGTTTCAACACTTAATATAAATTATTTTTTTTAAAATATATAAGTTTGACAATAATACATGTTAAGGGTAGAATAGACTTCTTATATTTTATTTTATCTTGTCCACCATAACCAAACATGATTAAGAGACAATCACTTTATCTTATACACCATTATCAAACACAATTATATAACTATTTTTTAATGTATTATCTTCTTTATCTTCATTTTTTTTATCTTTTTTATCTTGGAATAGTAATCAATCGTCACCTAAAAAATACATTATGAAGGAGCATTTAACTTTTCTTAATCTAAAAATAGAAAAAACTAGCCTTTGATACCTTGATAATTCAATTTTGTTTTGGAGATCATATTAAGAATTATTTCATATTTGAAGGACTAATTTGAGGTTCGTCCATAGTAAAATGGATGGACTTCCAAAGAAAAGAAAACTAATTTATTTATTTCATCCGTGCTATGAGTTCAAGTCGCCAAATTTGACTTCGATAACCGTTAGAAATTAGAATTGAGCTTTTGGGTACAATAACCTACAGGTCATCAGGGTGTAGGGTGTTTTTAGTGTGCGTTTTGTAATATAGTGTTAGATAGTTTTTAAAAATATATTAAAATAATTTTTTTAATTTTTTTTTAATTTTTTTAAATTATTAATATCTAAAAAATTAATTTATTTTTTAAAATAAAAAATAATATAAAAAAATCTTAAAAAAAAAAGAAGTTTGAATCGTAAAATCAAATACTCTATAATTTAAAACTATAACGCAAGTTCAGAGATTGTGGGTCCTATGAGCATATATGGACCAGTCAGGACACGTCCAATGGACATGAAAGCTACGTTCCTAAAGATCTGTAATTGGGGGATTCTAGATAATCTTAGTTTCATATGGCAGTGTATTTTATTTTTCACCAAATTTCGTAAACCATATAGTTTTTTCAAGGTTATGATTTAAACAGTTCTTTTGCTTGCACTGGGAAAATAATCAAGTGGTGGAGAGTGCATGAAGCTTTAGGATTCTCACCTATTTTTTGTGGTTAACATGATCAACTCGGAGGTTGGGGTGAGACCTCTAAGGAGATCCTTGTGTAGTCAACATGAATATATTTATATAAAAAAATTAAAAAAAAAATATCTCAAGTGTGTCAAAGACGATGAGATAGTGATGTTTATATATATATATAAACATTAATATCTCATCGTCTTTGACATCTTTGACACACTTGAGATATTTTTTTTTCATTTTCATCTTTGACACACTTGAGATATTTTTTTTTCATTTTTTAGGTTGATATATATATATATATATATATATATCAACCTAAAAAATGATCCCAAACAAAATAAATAATAAAAAAATAAAAATCAAATTTAAAAAATAAAAAAAATTAGAAGGGGGTGATATTGAAAAACATTTAATTTCATGGTTTATTCAAAATAAAAGAAATGATAATAAAAAAGACAGGGGCCAAATGTTAAAGGAAAATAAATTGCTAGGGTTAGTCTAATTTTTTAAGAGGCTAGAGCAAAATTCGAGGCTGAGGAGAGAGAAAAAAAAGAAAAGTTTATTGTTGGTGCCATACTCGATGTGTGTTAAAGGTACACGTCGCCCTATCACGTCGAGAGCATTAAGAACTTTAAACGTTGTCCTTGAAGGCGGTGTTTAGTGGCCGAACGATCCCTCATGTGCCGTCCACACACTAGCACGTGCTACTCAAATGCTAGAGTTTTTTTTAATTAAATTTAATAAATACAACAATGCATTTGATTACCTTTGGAATTTACAATAAAACCAATGTAAAATGACAAAAAAATCATTCAATGAGAGTTTTGTTGGTTTTGTTTGTAAGGGCACCAAAGCAATTAAACTATTCTAAAAAAATTGAAAATAAAAAAATGCTCCCAAAAAGTAGATATTAGATTATTTTATTCTAGGGTTAAATTAGTAATTCTACTGTGCAATAAAAATTAAAAGGTTTAATGATCAAGGTGCAATTTTATTTTTACATTATTTTAATAAATAATAATTTATATCTAGATCTACAATAATTTCTCCTTCACCTTTAGTTTTTTTTTACTAGTTTCTAACCTACGATACACAACAAGTCAAATAAAAAAAATTAAACATAAAAAAATTGTCCAAGCAACAAGAAATTATTTGGTAATATTATTAAATCTAACCCAATAGGTCCACCTTAAATTCTTTCAACTCTACTCCTTGCCTAACTCGGGTTTAAAATTAACTGGTATGAAAGTTACTTTAACGTGACTCAATTGACCTGGCAAATCTAAAGTCAACCCAAATGACCATTAATGATTTGGCTTTAAAAAGGTTTCAAGATGACATATTTTTTTTCAATATTGATATGACGACATATTAGATCAACTCATGTTTTATAGCTAAGGCGACCCCTTCGAGTTTCCAGCTGTTTCCTTAACCCGCTAACCTTGCGACCTGAATCATGCACTTCATTGAGTTTAACAATTTATTTTTTTAACAATTTTTTACTTAATGATATGATAATAAAAATAAACGTTCATAAAATTAAGCACCGACCAAATATAAGGATATTTGTTTGAAACTGTGATAACTACATAAAAAACAAATCGAATAAATTATAAAGATCAATTCAATATCAACCAAATGTTGAAAGATAAGATTGAAGAAAAATAAAAGCAAAAAAGATTCCATCAAAAGGAAAGCAAAAAAGGATTTAATAAAAAAAAAATGGAAGATGGAGTTTAATAATAAAGAAACTATTTGATATTGTTATTAAACTCAACTTAGTGGGTCAACCTTGAAACCTCCATACCCAATTCTTTGGCTAGCCCAAGTTTAAACTTAATCTACGTGGAAGTTCCCCCTACATGACCCAATCGACCTTGTGTGTCCCAAATGCAACTCGAACAATTGTTAAAAGTTTGGTTTGACTTAATTTTAAGATGATATTTTTTTTTTAATATTGAGACAATGACATATTAGATTAATTTGGATTTTGTAGTTTAATTCATCAAACCTATAACCCGAATTATGGATTCTATTGAATTTTAAAAGTATTTTTTATTTAATAATATAATAAAAAATATAATCTCCTTCCCTATTCATGTGGTGATATAGGTGGGGAGACCCAACTTTTTCAGTACAGTAGTTAATTTATAATTAAATTAAAAACTTTATCTCGTATGGTTGAGCCCAAAAAATAATTAAATCTAAAAGACAAAAAAATCCAAGTATCAATTTAAAAAAATGAAGAAGAATCATATAGTTTGTTAGGTAATTTTATTATTTTTTGAATTTTAATTATAATTATCATATTTTGAACATTCCAATCTACCATCCCCAATAAAACTAGATCATCTTCATTTTCATTCTTATGCGTTTCAGGGCTCAAAACCTTGTCAATAAACTAGGTCAAAAATCTAGCATTTTGATCTGCAACTTTGCTGTGCTAGTTATCTTCTTGTACATTATGTTTGTTAAAAGGAATTGGAGAAATGACGGCTAAGAGATGAGGGATTGGATGTATTCATCATTTGGCAGGAAGGAAAGAGGAACTAAGGTCATACTAATATTTTATTTTATTTTTCGTGTTGTATGGAACTTACATTTCTTTTATCAAAGAAAAACTGATATGATGCAGAGAAATCCTCAGAAACCTCACTGTGTGCCATTGCAACTGCCTCATAAACTGATAGTGGAAGAACTGGTAATTCTCCGTCCTTACAAATGGAAAGTGGAAGTAATTAGACATTGAAGAACTATTTTCAATTGCATGTAACATACAAATTAAACAAAAATAGGAGTTTCGTACCTGATGGCATTATTTCCAAGGGAACACTGTAACCACTGTTCTTATCAAGTCGATTGTCAGTGAGAACAGCTTGGTTAGTGCAGCTGAGCTTTGCTCCATTATATGCCCCATCAACTTCCTGGAAACATAAGTCTAACTGAATTTGAGTCCTTTATCAGGAGGGCAGCACATTCCAATAACTCATGTTTTAGTTTTGAGGCATGAATTTCACAAGATGAAATAAAAACAAAGCTATCTGGACAGAAAAAGGTAAAAGCAAACAAAGATCAAACCGAGTGTGACAGAAAAGAATGAACAACAGGATGCAATGGCATGTATCCCGAAACTACACGGGAGAAAACCAAATTGATGGGAAGTTACGATTTCCACAAGGCTGAGGTGAGGCTCAATTACCTTACCAGTTTTGTAAACTTCCCTGCTGTTAATTGTGTTGAGTATCCATTTATAACAATCTGAATTGATGGGCTAATATCATCAGTTGATGTTAAATGTATGGTAAAAGGAACAAGCATTCATTTGGACTAACTACAAGTGAAGGTATATTTATCCAACAAGGATCTGATATTCATTGCTTACAGGTATTTAGGCATGCAGAAAAAGCTAAAACATATGTGAAGTCTAGTGATGGTTTTAATACGTATCGAGTTATCCATACGTTGGAATTTAATTAGTTTAGAACCTCTGTCTAGTATTCTATCTTATCATATTTCCTATACATCATGTAATTAATTCAATATTTAAACTTGTAGTTATTTTCCTGAAGAAATGGAGTTTGCTATGATGGTTGTTGCAGATGACTTCTCAAGGCTGAGGAATATGTTGTTGATAAGAGATCTGTTGTTCATGATTTTGTAAAACTGAACTCTGCTGTAACTGAATCTTGTTCTTCTACATGCCCCCGCAATCGAAAGGGTAGCGACAGAACCCTGAGATTGTCATGTAGAAACTGAAACTGAGTGGAAGACAGTGGCTTTGTGAGTGTATCAGCATATGGGTCCTTTGTAGAAACAAATTTGACAGGCGGTTGTCCTCGTAGAACTTGATCATGGACAAAGTGGAAGTCTATTTCAATGTGCTTTGTTCTAGCATGAAAAAACAGATTTCGGGATAATTTACTCAATGCTTGTGGTTCAAGTTCAGAGTTTTGCCCAATATTTAATAAATTAATGGGAGTTAATTTCTTATTATTTATTTTCATATTCTCCCACTCTGAAAAAGGATTATTTATTTAGGAGTTTTAGCTCTGTTAGCCATAGTTATAACTTCTCAATCACAAAATTAGTTTGCTGTTGTTTTTTTTATGAGCAAAAAAAAAAAAAAATGAATTTGAAAAAAAAAAAATCTAATATTCTACTTCTAATTGAAAAATCAACTGATGTGTTTTTTTCATTCATAAAATTTTAATAACGTAAGGAATGATTTTTTTTGGGATAAAATTTAAGAAATTATGTATAATTGTATATAGCAATTCCAAGACCCGAGATAAAATTGCATAACAAAATAAGTAATGCAAGCTAATATTTAAAGTTGTTTATGATTATTTTTTAAAATATTTTTTTATTTGAAAATATATTAAAATAATTTTTTTTATTTTTTAAAATTTATTTTTAATATCAGCGTATCAGAATAATCTGAAAACACTAAAAAATTATTAATTTAAAATAAATAAAAAAATAATTTTTTTTAAACACAAAAACAATAATGAATAATTAAAATATTAAAAGTGAAACTGAATGGTATTTACAAGGTCAAAACTGGTTATATCCCGTGATCGGACATCATAATTCCCACCACCAAACACCATCCATCATGACCCCACACATAAAAAAGACAGTTGAGCAATCCAACGGCCAAGGCGTCAGATCCCAATCATCAACCATTATGATTTATGAATCGCGTAGCACTAGATCCCGGGACTGTGATTCATCCCAACTTCCCAGAGTAAACGTTCCTTTAGACTGAAAATAACACCAAGCAAAGCTCACTTCCTCTCTCTCTCTCTCTCTCTCCGATCTGATGGACTCCTTTGAAGGATAAGAAGAAAAATAAAAATTCCACAGATCCAACGATGGCAAACTACCTCGCTCAATTTCAAACTATCAAAAATAGCTGCGATCACATCGTCATTGCAGGTAACTCTAAATAATGATTCGCATTTCCTGATCAGTTTTCTGTTTTCTGTTTGATTGATTTATTTAGTGTAATGTTTTTGGCAGTTGAAGATGTGAGTGATTTATGGCCGAACATAAAATCAGGATTCGAAGAGAGAGTTCCAATTAAAAGAGCTAGTTTAAATAACAAGACTCGAAATCCAGTTCTCGTAGAGAATTTTCCTTGCGAATTTATATTAACTACTGATTCAAGACTCCGCAGCCGGTTTCCTCAAGAACAGTCTTTGTTTTGGTTTCGCGAACCGTACGCTACTATTGTTCTAGTCACTTGTGAGGTATTTGCTTAATTAAACTCGCCATTTGACCTAAATTTTTTTATTTGTGTGTGTATATATATATATATTTCAAAAGGATTTGTTTTGCGTTTTTATTTTATTTTAATTAGGATCTTGATGAGTTTAAAACGATACTTAAGCCGCGGTTGAAGTTAATTGTGCAAAATGACGAGAAGGAATGGTTTATTGTGTTTGTGTCGAGAGCGCATCCGAGTAATGATAATGCTGTTAAAATGGCGAAAAAGGTTTATGCTAAGCTTGAAGTTGATTTCAGCTCGAAAAAAAGGGAGAGGTAAGCATGCTCATTTTAATTTTACTTTGATATTTGAGTTCTATTTTTATTTTTTTATTTTGATTCAGCTGGTGCATTTTGTTAGCTGGATTTGTCGTGCATTCTTAGCTTTTCTTGAGGTATTATTTGTTGGAATTTTTTTTTTGTTTAATTTTTTAAGTATTCCGGTAAAACAATATACTTTTGCTTCATTTGAAAATTTGTGATGTTTTGATTTTTAGATATGACTGCTATTATCCTTGAATTGAAAAAAGTTGTGATGTGTTGATATATTCATGCATTATTGTTTACTTGAATATCAATTGTGAATGCTAGTATCATGTTCATCAACATGAGTGATGTAAATTGGGTTATATGACTGGAAATGCTAGGCCAAAACTTAAATAAGTTTATACACTGACCATTGCTCTAGTTCTCTTTAGCTGAATATTGCCTACACTGACCTTTGCTCCAATATTGCACTATTTTCTTCTTTTTCATTCTCTTTTTCAGAAATGCTTTAGTCATGGTGGTTGGTGTTATTCACAAAAGGTCTGGTTTCCTTTTTGTCTGTTTTTTGAACATGTGAATTATCCAGGTGCTGCAAATATGATATTCATGGCCCTGAAGCAATTTTTTGGGATGATTTAGAATCGAAAATTATGGAGTGTGTCAGAAACACACTGGATAGGCGTGTACAGTTTTATGAGGATGAGATACGTAAGCTCACTGAACAGCGGTTCATGCCAGTCTGGAATTTCTGTAATTTCTTTATATTGAAGGTTGTTCCTTTTCTCAAATTATTTTAATAATCTGATAAAGGTGTTATAGCTACCAGCAGAAATGCCTGATTTGGATTTAAACTGTTGCCCATTTTTTCTTTCTTGTGTATATTTTATTTATCTTGGAAAAGCATATCTATGAAACATTGTCTTATAGTAGCCCATCATTTCTGTTTGTTCACAAAATATCAGTATTGATCCCTAAGAAGATCCCTATACATGGGGAGGCTTAACTCTAAGAAATCTTTTAGTTCCTTGTAGCCATATGCCTCAGTCATGCATCACATTTCTTCAGTTATTCCAGCAATTCCTACCTCTAAATATATGTTCTGTTCTCAGGAAAGCTTGGCTTTTATGTTTGAGATGGCTCATCTTTATGAAGATGCTCTACGTGAATATGATGAATTGGAACTCTGTTATTTGGAAACAGGTAAGCATGTGTGTGCCTGTGCCTGTGCTGTTGTTGTTTGCATGATTTTCCTCCTTGTTTGTTCAAGTACTCAAAACATTTGTCATTCTTCACTGTTTTCAAATTATAGTGTAATAGTAATCTTACTTTATTTCTTGTAGATGAGATATTCTTTTTAATAATCTGATACTGCTATATATGTCTATATTTTTCATGTTGAAAGTTTCGTAAAAAATCAAACTAGTGTATTCTTATTGTATTTCGAATGATATATTAAACTGTAATTAGCACTGATCACATGGTCATAGATCTTTTCTCTGCACATCATGATTTCAAATTGATAACTTAATCTTTTGTGTCATGTATGTCTGAGTTTTCTAACCTGAACCTTTATCCTAATTTGTGTTTTTGTTTCGTGTCTAAATTTTTGTACTTGTTGACAAATTCAGAGCATGAATGATAATATTATAGCAATATTTCTGTAATCTTTGATAGAAGCACTGTAACTTCTTTTATTTTACATTTAGGTGTTGAAGAAATATTCAACACTGGAGCTTTCTGAGCCCTCATGATCACTGCTTTGAGTTTTCTTCGTACTTATGATTGTTTATATACTTGTAGGAGTATGTGTTTTTAGCATTGATGAATAGCTGAACATTTTATGCTTCCTGAGCAATAATGGACCAATAATTTATACAAATTTGATGCAGTTAATATGCCTGGAAAACAGAGAGAATTTGGAGGAGTAGACCATGGTGATGATTGGGCAGCACTGCTTAATCCTGAAAATAAGCCATTGACGCAGATTGTTCAAGATGATTCATTTAGAGAATTTGAATTTAGGCAGTATCTCTTTGCTTACCAATCAAAGGTATGGAAAGCTGAGAATTATTTCAATCCACTAAAATGGTACTATGATGCAGTTAATTCCAGAATGAAAGAGAAATATTTCTGATTGTTTGCTTTATCAACCACACAGATCTGTTTGTCTATGCCCCACTGCTTTCCTTGAACTTCTTTTTTCATAATTAATTTTCAGGATTCAGTAGTTAATTTAAATATTGCTCATTAGTTGATTTTTGTCCTTATGATTCATAATTGAATAACAGTTTAAGTGGATCTTGGATATGTGCTTGTATTTTTTAAATGATATTGTTCTTCCCCTCCTTTGTGTGTGTTTGTATGTGTGCTCAAATGACCTTTATATGTGCTTGCACACTTTGTGAACATGCACACATGCTTACACGAGCATGTGCACAGATGGCCTCTGTTCCGTGTGGAGTTTTGGTTGATTTGTGTCACAAGAATCAGTTTTGTAGCCATTTGTTTGAATATTGCATGCTATAGTGTTCTCACACCAAAAGTTCACAAGAGTTTTTCGCCATTATACATTACTCTTCAAGGAATCCAGTTCAATTCCTGGGATTTTTGCTTTAATCTAATTATTCTGTTGGACTTGCAGCTTTTATTCAAGCTGAATCGTCCCTTTGAGGTTGCATCAAGGGGTCATTCATTTATAATTGGCTTCTCAAAGGCCCTCACATTGCATGAGGTATATGATGGTTGTTTCATTAAGTAGCTGCATTGCTGGGTTTTTTTTACCATAGTTCAGAGGATTTTATTTCTGATCTCTCTTTTCCCTCTCTTATTGGCACTCCTCTTAGAATATGCTACCTTTTTGTATGCGAGAAGTTTGGGTAATAACTGCTTGCTTGGCTATAATCAATGCTACTGCTTCTCCTAATTACGATGGACATGTGGCACCTGACATAGAAAAGGAGTTCTACCGCCTCAAGGGTGATCTTTATTCTTTATGTCGAGTTAAGGTAAAAAACTTTCTTCTTTTGGCTCCATTTTCTAATCAGCAAATGGTGCTGCATCCTTTACCTTTTCAATATTTTTATCCTGTATGAACCTATTCTCTTTTGTCAAAGCAAGAGTGACATTTCAAAAAAAAAAAGATTTTTTTTTGTGCCAGAGACTTGTTACTAAGACTATTGTGCACGACAGTTGTGTTCTTTTGTTACTTCAAATTTTGCTACAGAAAGGGGTTTTATGAAATGCAATTATGACTGTTGCAGTTCATGAGGCTGGCCTATTTGATCGGATATGGAGCTGATATAGAAAGAAGTCCTGTCAACAGGTGAAAAATCGAATTATAAAGTGCAAATCTACTTGTCACCTCTTGTTTATATTCCACTTGGTCCTGTAACTAGAAAGTAAATTTTTCCAGTGTCAAAAAGTTATAATTGAGCTATTTAATCGCATTCATGTTTTGTGTATCTTTTAAATTATTTCCTTTTATTTTTTACAGTGCCTTACTCAGCATGCTACCTTGGCCCAAGCCTCCAGTTTGGCCATCGGTTCCATCTGATGCTTCCCCTGAGGTTCTTGAGAAGGAAAAGGTACGCTTTAGGATGCCGTGTCCAAATTTGAACCAACAGAAGGGCATTGGTATATATTTCTCTTGTTTGTTTGATTGTTTGTTCTCTTACTGTAGGATTGTGTTATTACTGTAGTTTTCTTCTATTTCATACATTGTTTACCTCTTCTGCCAATTACTAAGGGTGACTATCACGAAGTTTGTTGCTTCTAGATGATATAACACTTACAAATGAGTGAAAAGGCAATTAATGGTATCTCTACATGGTGAACCCAATTGATAGCCAAACCCAATTGGTAGCTAAACATTTTAGTCCAATTTTTTTATGCTGTAGTTTTCACCTGTTATTCAAAAAATGGCTATTTAAGTTTACCCTGATAGAATTGACGACCATGTTTATCTTTGTACAGGTGATCCTTCAAGCTACTCCTAAAATCAAACACTTTGGCATCCAGAGGAAGCCACTGCCTCTTGAACCTTCTGTACTTCTGCGAGAGGCTAATCGGCGAAGGGCTTCCCTTTCTGCTGGGAATGTATTTGAGATGTTTGATGGCCGCCCAACCTTGATTGATGGGTAATGGACTTGGGAATTGAGGCAATGTAGTACTATGGGTTCTCCAAGAAGCAAATTTTTTTTTATTGATATCTCATAATCTTTCATCATTTCTTTTTTTGGTGCATGCCAATTTGATTGTTTATCTAATTGATACATAAATACAGATCAGCTTCAGATGCTTCATCAAGGACCCCCCTATTAAAGAAAATGAATGCGATTTCTATGTCGCGGACTAATTCTTCACCCGGAACTTTTGATGGTTCAGTAGATCGACCTATGAGACTTGCAGAGATTTATGTTGCTGCCGAACATGCTCTGAAGCATACAATTTCTGATGCAGATCTTTGGAAAGCTTTGTCATCTGTAGAGGAGTTTGAGGTATCTATTTAGTCCAACATTGACACAGACATGCAATTTTTTTTATTTTTTTTTTTGTGAATGAAAATTTTCTTTAATTGAAAGGAACTACGTAGGAGCTCACTCTACTACAAAGCAAACAAAAACAATAGAAAAAAACTCTAGAGCAACTAATGATTAACAGAGTTGCTGAAGTTCATCTGGCACAACTATATCTAGGATCGACAACAGCTTGCTGGAGAATGGTCATTTGAAAAGGCCTGAGCTGCACTGAATAATGACTTGTGCAATCAGAGCTGCATTACCTGGGCTTTCTTCTGTCTCTTTCTTTCCATAGAACATGCACATATCTGCACTAAGCTAATCTCATCACAATGGAAACTAAAATCTTTTGCAAAAGCTGCTTAGCATATCATCAACCCAATTCCCAGAATGTCTATTTGCAGAACTAATCTGCAAAATCTTGCTGGTTATTTGAAATTACTTTTCTAAAAGAGTATTGTTTAGACTGCTTGATCATCCTGCAAAGGATCAAGTACCAACTGTTAATTGAAATCTTAACTAAAAGAAGCCAAAAAAAGAATTGCCATTGTAGTGCGAACAGAGACCTTGCCACAGCAAACCATGTGCTTTTGCTTCAAGTTCTCTTCATTTCTGTATATTCATTCATTTTAGTTTTGTGCTTTGATTAAATGCAAAACCTTCTAACCCAAGGCATTGTTGTTGTTAAATATTGGAATTCTGTGAACTGCCTAATTCTGACAAGATATTGTCAGTCAATGCCTGGAAAATTTGTGTTCAATGGTGAGCCATAGCTATATTGTTAAAAAGATGCATGAGTGATGGAAGATTATTGCTAGATTAAGTTATTTTCAGTGCTAATAGAATGCCAAAAGTTTCAACTGATTTTTCATATTCTTAATAGAATTGAACAGTTGGTAATTCTGAAATAGATCAGTTCAACGTTATAGTTTGGTAGGTTGTGGATTTTAGTGCTTAGCGGTGAACGTGCTAGTTCATTACCCCCACCCCCCCTCCCTCATTTCACCAATTTTATGTTCTTGTCATGGCAGCAAAAGTATCTCGAGCTAACCAAAGGTGCTGCTGACAATTACCATCATTCCTGGTGGAAAAGGCATGGAGTTGTTCTCGATGGTGAAATAGCAGCTGTTTGCTTTGGGCATGGAAATTTTGATCTAGCTGCAAAGTCTTATGAGAAAGTTTGTGCCCTTTATTCTGGCGAAGGATGGCAGGAATTATTGGCTGATGTCCTTCCCAATTTAGCTGAGTGCCAGAAGATGCTAAATGATCAAGCTGGTTATTTAGCATCTTGCGTGAGATTGCTGTCTTTAGATAAAGGTTTATTCTCAACAAAGGAGCGCCAAGCATTTCAGGCCGAGGTTCTTCGTCTTGCACACAGTGAGATGAAGGACCCTGTGCCCTTGGATGTTTCATCACTGATTACGTTTTCTGGAAATCCTGGACCTCCCTTGGAGTTATGTGATGGGGATCCTGGTATTCTCTCTGTAACTGTTTGGAGTGGCTTTCCTGATGATATAACTCTTGATTCACTTAACCTCACTTTGACTGCTACATTTAATGCTGACGAGGGTGCTAAGGTACAATTTTCTTGGACATTGATAGTTATTAATTGATTCTATAGAGCAGATATGATATGTACAGAATTATTCACAACTCAAGAAACCCTCTCACATTTCAGGCACTAAGGAGCTCTACTGCTACCATACTGAAGCCTGGTAGGAATACTATTACCCTTGCTTTACCTCCTCAAAAACCAGGTTCCTATGTCTTGGGGGTTCTTACTGGGCAGATTGGTCAGTTGAGATTTAGATCTCATAGTTTTTCAAAGGTTGGCCCAGCGGACAGTGATGATTTCATGAGTTATGAAAAACCCACTAGACCTATACTCAAGGTATTGGTTTTGTGTTTCATACAAGGATCATATGTTCTGGTCATTCCATTTGGTTAAATAGGTGCATTGTATTGCTTATCTAATAAAGCCCTTCTTTCTTAGGTTTTCAAACCAAGACCACTAGTTGATCTTGCTGCAGCTATTTCATCTGCTTTACTGATAAATGAAACTCAGTGGGTTGGGGTTATAGTACGGCCTATTGACTACTCTCTCAAAGGTGCAGTCTTGTATATTGATACTGGTCCAGGTCTGAATATTGAAGAGTCGCATGTCATTGAGATGGAGACCCGTGTCAATATATCACAGAGCAGTGCTGAAATGACAAACTCTAATGGCACACAAAAGGATTGTTCTTCAGCTTCTAAAAAAGAATTTCAGCAGTTAAAACTTCAAGATGGTAGAATAGAGTTTCCTGCTTGGGCAAGTGATGTAAATTCTGTTCTCTGGATTCCTGTTCGTGCAATCAGTGACAGGCTTCCTAGAGGGTCATCCTCAGGTGATAATAATGATTTGCAGCTTTTTGTTGAGTCTATAATTTTTTGCATGTGTACTTTCTGTTGTATCCGATGATGTTCCTGTCTTATAATATATTTCCTTTTGTTGCAGTCACCCCTCAGAAACAAAGCAATCTAGATGGCATGAGGACAATTGCTTTGAAACTTGAATTTGGAGTATCCCACAACCAGATATTTGAAAGGCATTGTCATTGTCCATCACTTCCCTGATTATATTGCTGATAATAAGTTATTTTATGTTTTTGTTTTTCTCATTCCCTCACCTATAAAAAGTATAAAATATGTTATTTAATCATCCAAACATGAAAAATCATATTGCCTTGATCTGCAGAACTGTAGCAGTACATTTCACTGATCCTTTCCATGTGAGCACACGTGTTGCAGACAAGTGTAATGATGGCACTCTGCTGTTGCAGGTATGCTGCAAATATGTTAAGCTGGGATGTTTGTTACCCACCAAACTGATGCATTCTCAAACTGTTGACATTTTGAGGGAGACCATCTTAGCCAGTTCTTATTTCATGCTATGATAGAATTATAAATATTACAAATTATATTTATTATGTTCCTTTTCAATTTCATTTGAATTTCAGAATAGTTTGTGTTGCTTCCAGGTGATACTGCATTCCCAAGTGAAGGCTACGTTGACCATATATGATGCTTGGCTTGAGCTTCAAGATGGATTTATTCATACTGGACAAGGAACTGGAAGACCAACTTCAAGCTTCTTCCCGCTCATGATTTCTCCATCCTCTAGAGCAGGAATCATGTTCAGTATTCGCTTGGGAAAAGTAATTGACAAAGGTATAGATCTTTTTATTGTATTTAAAAAGAATTTCTTGTACTCATAGCTGGTCCTTAGTCAAACATACACCTCATTCATTCACAAAGCATGCTATTATGTTGAAACTGTGCATTGAGCTTTTAATGTCATTAGGATAGTGTCTTGCTTAGTCATATTTACTCATGGAGAATTTTCCTGTTTTCTAGAAAACAGAGAAATCATGTTTACTGATTATTGTTTATCGGAAATGCGTGTTTTCAATTTTCTAGGAAGATTGAAAAATACTGTAAGTTTCCAAATTCTCCACTTTAGGAAATTAGGGCCTTGTTTGGTTCATCAGTTAGTTAATCTCTTGACCATTTATCCTTTTAAGGACAATCCAAAGAAGGCCCTTGTTTTCAATTTCAAGAGCTATTAATTTGTTGATGCAATTTTTAGTTTTCTTTGGAGGAATGATTTTAGAACAAAGATGAAAAGCAGATATGGAAATTGGAAAATTGTTTTCTGAAAAGCAAACACAAATGTTTTTAGTCATTCTATATTCTTTCCCACCTTGCCTTTTCTCTTTGTTTCTTATTTTGAGAAAGAAAGGTAGTCAACTTGTTCTAATGATTCCGCCTCTGGTACACTCGTATGAACCTTTTAATTTCTTCTGTTCAGGGGTAAAGCTGTTCAGGGCTCTTGTCATGGAGCCCTGAATGATTTGATGTCAAGATTGAACATTTGAATTGTTTGTATCCCCTAGCTGTGGTTTAGTCAGGATAATGTTGCACTTCTTGGTTTCAATTGAAGTTTTAATTTTCCCTTCCTACATTTGGCTCTTGTTGATACACGTTATGTACACACTGCATACTTTCATCTGTTGCTTTTTTGTATTTTCAGTGCATCATGTCTTAAAAATTCTTTTGGATTACAGATGAAGTGGAAGCACTGCAGACAGAGAGCATACTAAATATCCGATATGGAATTTATGGTGAGCGAACAAATGGAGCACATCCTCCTGTTTCCGTGGATGGCATTGAACCTGAGGATGCCAGGCAGGACTTGCTCTTCAAGAGTGCTATTGTACTGCAGAGACCAGTGCTTGACCCATGCCTGGCTGTTGGTTTTCTTCCTCTTCCTTCAACTGGCCTCAGAGTTGGACAACTCATCACCATGCAGTGGAGAGTTGAAAGATTGAAGGGCCTGGAGGACAATGGAATTTCTGAACACAATGTAAGTCTTGATGGAAATTTAAAATAAGAAGGTCCTGCAACTATCATGAAGTTACAACAACATTTTCTCACATAGGTGTTATTGTCGTGATTATTATATACTTGTTACTTTTGTTCTTTTTAGTGCAAGTATTAGTCATGGTATTAATGTTAATATTAGCACTGGTTTTACCCGCAAGTGCTTATTGCTAATGCATCACAGGACTAAGCAAATTCATTGTTCTGTTATCTCAGGGTATTTGCTTTAGTCATTTCAGTTGGAGTGGTATATTACCTGTTCCTTTCCCTAAACTGAGAGGAAAAAGAGCATTGGCATGGTCATTGTTGAATTGGATGTGATTTGTTGCCCTAAATTGCTTATATATTTTTCAAACAAAAGTTGCGAGTATTTATTTATTTATATATTTTGTACTAGTTGCATATATCTCGAACCCTTGTTAGTAATGTGATTTTTATTTTTGGTTTTCCCGCCTCCTTTTGACATCCCTTCTTTCTGAAACTGGGAAAGAAAAGCCAATGGATTTTATATTCTCAGTTTTGAATTTTTGCAATTAAAAAACTTTCATTCACAAAGCATTGCTGTTTCTCTTACTTGAGATGAATTTCTGTTTGCCTGCTCTTTTTCTCTCTCTCTCTTTTACTTTTTTGCCCCCTTTTTTGCTCACACATCTGTGATGCAAAAATTTTAAAATGGCTTGAACATATGATTCTACTGTTTGTTGCCAATTCTTTTTTTTTTTTGTTTTTCTCTGCAATCAGCTCAAAGTTTAGTGTAATGAATTCAAACTTTGATGATATCACTGCTGACCTTTGTTTTCCGGGGACTCCTGATGTCAGACTTGAGATGTTAAAATCTTGAGAGAATGTGAGGCAGAACATACGAACCTTGCAATTCTCACCTTTGTGCATATCAGTTAGATGATGTAAATCATGTTGTTCCATGCAATGAATTCATAAATACTCTCTGCTATTTGTGCAACAGGGTGAGGTGCTGTATGAAGTCAGTGCAAATTCTGAAAATTGGATGCTTGCTGGGAGAAAGCGCGGACATGTTACTCTCTCAACAATCCAAGGTTCCTAAACTACTTCAGTTCTGTCATCAATTTTTGTTAGATGAAATATGTAGTGGCTTACAGGTTCCCTTTCCCTTTTCCGTTATATTGGACAGGTTCAAGAATAGTCATCTCAGTATTATGTGTGCCGTTGGTAGCTGGTTATGTCCGCCCTCCTCAACTTGGGCTACCAGATGTTGATGAGTCAAATATAAGCTGCAATCCTCCTGGGCCCCATCTGGTTTGTGTCATGCCTCCAGCTCTCAGCTCCTCCTTCTGCATTCCGCCTTGATTGTTATTAGTTGATGCATTCCAGTTATTCTGGAAATGGTCGGATAGCCATTTCAATTCAATCAAATTACAAACACGGTAATATGTTAAGCATCCAGTTTTGCTTACCCTGAAACCTGTAAATTTGTAAGTTCACGAAAGTTCGAGAATCAAGAACAGTTAGTTGAGTCGGAGTGAATTTTGATAGGGTTAGGCTTTTTTTTATTTTATTCTTAGTAGTGCCGTTTGCTATGTAAAGTCCTTGCTTTTGTATAGTGGAACTTCGTATTCACGTACACCATGCAAATCAAAGCCTGACCGAGTCAACTTTTTATTTCTCGTTCATTCTCCCTTTTTTCTTTTTGATAAAACTATATTAATGACACTTTTTTTTTTTAATTTTCTAGGATACATTGAATATACACGACTGATATGGAGGTTTTGCAGATATTGCTTTATCTCCGAAACAATCGTCATTTTTGCGTCTTTCGAACAGAGGACAATACACGAATAATAAGTGACAAATACTGTTGTTGACTTCTAGATGGAGATAATGGCTTCTTCCATCCTTTTGTTGATCCCTTGCCATTCGGGAGAAGCTCTTTGCAGCTTCACTTCCAGTTCTGGAATTAACTATCCGTGCGTCAAAGCAGACTTCTGTCTCATCCATATCATATCCTTGCCGTGGGTATTCTCCAACCCAGTTGAGCTAAAGACGCTATTCCCATCCTGACACTCAAGTATACATGGTTTACAAACCCTCCAATTGACTCTATGAAATCAGCACTTCCCCCCAATCTGCTCTACGTAAAGAACACTTTTTTACAAGGGCAGCATTGTGAAGTGTGAAAAAAAAAAAAAAATGTTACCAGCCATGATAGTTGCTGAAATTACAGAGATAAGCAAGACAGCTAGCAAGGGAAACTTATTTGGCCTTTCATCCAAGCAATTTTAGTTTTACAGCCAAAACTGAACGAATTTAGAATGATCACTTGATGCCTTCACTTTACTTTCTCCGGAGGCTTTGTTCCTTCTCCACACTTGGCCGATTGTCCTTTAGTATTGCTTTAATTTCTTTAACGCTGCATGCATCTCCTCCCAATTTTATTTGCACCTTCTCCCCAAACTTCAATTCTTTAGGTTTCTGGTGATCATTCAAGGGGAGTGAGCTTGGTTGCTTCTCAAATCTCTCTAGACCTGCGATAGAAAAAATGGCGCAAGTGGGAGTGAGGAATGATAAAATGGAAAAACCAGTGGAAGGTTGACACTTGGACGTACTAACAATGTTGAGACTGAAATGAGACAGATGAGGAGGAAGATATCTAGAGATATGAATTAGAAGGATACAAGATACCGAATGAGAGCCATACCATGAATGTGGTTCAACTGCCGGCCTTCTTCCCCCACTAATAATACAAAGCCTCCTGAAACACACAGAGGGGCTGAAGGACATTCTTGCTGTTGGAATTGCCCCACTCCACTCGTTCCCACCACTCTTTCGGATATGCTTGGATTCTTCGAAGAGGTATTTGGCCAATGCCAAGGACCGGATCAAAGAGGGGAATCCTCTTAAGCTCTGGGCAGTTGACCACAAGAATCTCTTGTAGAGAGCCACAGATCACTACCCCATGGAAAATGCTCTTCAGCTCCGGTAAGTTGCTCAATTTCAAAGCCCTTAATTTTGAGAGATCGGTAACTGTGTTGCGGTTGCTGCTGCTATTGCTATCTTTAACCATAGTGCCTTCTTCTTCCTCCTCTATAGCTATTATCTCCTCCATTTTGTGACAGTCATCAACTTCAATCACTTCCAAGTTTTTGAGATTTGGCAACAAGTCAAGGGAGAACAGATTCTTCATGCTTGGACATGCACCTATTGTCAAGGATTTAAGATGGGCAAAGGTAGAATTAGATTGCAGTGGCGGTGTGGCAGATCCTTCTCTTGTAATGAGGACAAAGAAGTTCTTCAAAGTTTTAAGGTATAGAGACTCAAGTCTTTCAAATACTTCTGGGGAGGATTCTGACTTTGAAACTAAGCACTCTATCCTGTCACACTCCCACAGCACGAAGGACTTTAGTGAAGGTGCATGTTTAAATGGAGAAACATCACATAAGCTTCTTGCATCATGGCATCTTCCAATTGACAAAGCTGAAACATCTTCTGGGAGCTCAAGGAACCTTCCCTTTTCACCGATATTGCAATTATTCAGCAAAACTTCCTTATAAAAGACTTCCTCTGGTGTCATATAAAGTAAACAATCCATGGTTGGATCCACGCCTAGTTGTCCTATTAGGAATAAGTATGTGATTAGAGGTTGCCTCACATCTGGAGATTTGAGGTACTTCTTGAAGTCAGAAAGATCACAGAATTGGTATCTCAAAGTTTCCAAGCTTTTCAAACATGCCACTTCCTCTACTCTTTCGGTCTTGAAAAAGCCCATTTCCCGGTTAATGCCGAGGAATTTTAGACAGGAGAGGTTAGGCAATATACCAGCAGGCAACTCCTTCAGACTGTTTCCATGAAGATTAAGATACCTGAGATGGTACAGCATATTATCCAAATGATGTCAGTCATTTTATCCTTTCTCACACAAGCTATTTCAGATTCAATGAATTTTCATCCATGTATTTCACTGTCGATACCTGAGATTGGACAGCATTTCCATGCCTTGGGGCAGTTCTTCAGGGGCAGTATAGCGGAGATCCAATTTCCTCAACTCCCTAAGCTTTGCTAATGATGGTATATGCCTCAGCTTCTCACACCTTCTGAGATATAATGCAGTGAGATTCACTAGATCAGAAAAGGAACCTGGCAATTTCTGGATAGCAGTACTTGATAGATTAAGAACCTTGAGCCCTTGCAAATGCTTGAAAAAGGAATCTGCAATCATTTCTAGCTCGATATTTGAGTT